>ENA-OYZN01000053-OYZN01000053.1-human-gut-metagenome-genome-assembly--contig:-NODE-53-length-85255-cov-13.821455_pt1 | contig 85255 bp, 70 predicted proteins | sample MGYA00243294_ERZ653483 | MGnify/ENA primary metagenome ERZ653483 (study PRJEB26926, sample SAMN06165155) | human gut metagenome | biome: ENVO:00009003; feature: ENVO:2100002; material: ENVO:00002003... | reverse complement strand
CAATGTTCATTACCAGTTGTGCTGGATATAATCACTCAGGATTCCGAGAGATTATTTTTTTATCCGGATACTTATATATGTTAAAAAAATTAAAATGTAACCTCAAAATTCGGAAAGCTTTAATTCTTTGACAAGATATCGTATTCGTTTTCGCAAACGGACATACCGCATGCGGACAGCTGTTTCCTTAAGCTTAAGCTGCTTGGCAATCTGCCGCATGGAAAGACCTTTTGTATAATAGGCATGATATAGCTGCCGCTCCTCCTCTGACAGCATATCCAGTATTTTTTTCCGGTATAGCTCAAGGTCAATGGTGTCATCATGCTTCCGGCAGAGGATATCAAAAATATCATTTTGCCAGAGGACAAGATTATCATCCAGTTCCTCCGTTCTGTATTTTTTTGATTTCCGGAAATGCTCCAGGGTTAAATTTTTTGCAGTTTTGTACAGAAACGCTTCTGGTGTGTCCCGTGACAGGAAAGCTTCTCCTTTTTTCAATGCGATATAAAAAACCTCCTGGGTTAGGTTTTCAGCACATTCCCTGTCGCAGGTTATAGCATAAATGTACTTGAAAATCCGGGAATAATTTTCCTCGCATATTTGTTCAAACGTCATCGTAATCACCTCATATATATATGACGGATTCTGGCTTATGTAACAGTATAATTAATAGTGTGTCTGCGTATTTTATCAATATATACAGTTATACAGGAATCCGGAAACCTGGGCAAGGCTTCAATATAGGATGGATTTTATTACAAATATCTGTTATTGTAGTAGCAGGGTATATAAAATATGTCACTAATGAGGAGGAAGAGGAATGCGATATTATATTTCGGATTGTCATTTTTTTCATGAAGCATTAAATTGGAGAATGGATAAAAGAGGTTTTGAAAGCGTGGAAGCCATGAATCAATATATGATAGAAAAATGGAATGGAAAGGTAAGACCAAAAGATGAGGTGGTAGTTATAGGGGATTTATCCTGGGGAACGGCAGAGCAGACGAATATGCTGTTAAAACAGCTGAACGGGAAGCTGTATCTGATTTGCGGAAATCATGACCGGTTTTTAGGTGATAAAGAGTTTGACCGGAGCCGGCTTGTGTGGGTGAAGCCTTATATGGAGATGCGCGATGCCAAGAGGAAGGTGGTTTTGTCACATTACCCTATGATGTGTTATAATGGACAATACCGAATGGATGAGGAGGGGAATTCCCCAACCTATATGTTATATGGGCATGTTCATGACACGTATGACCAAAGACTGATAGAGCAGTTTCAGGAGATTATGAGAAATACTGTCCGGCAGAATTTTAATGAGGAAGAGATTCATATTCCCTGTAATATGATTAACTGCTTTTGTATGTATTCCGATTATGAACCGCTTACTTTGGACGAGTGGATTGTATGTGACCGGAAAAGGAGGCTTATAGTATGACAGAAAAAGAAAAGGCAAGGGCCGGCATGCTGTATGATGCAAATTATAATGAGGAAATGGCAAAAGAGAGGCTTATCTGCAAAGATTTATGCTCCGAATATAATTCTTTAAAGCCTTCCCAGTCAGAGGAGCGCAGGGAGCTTCTGAAGAAAATTATTGGAAAAACAGGCGAGACCTTCTGGGTGGAGCAGACCTTTTGGTGTGATTACGGATACAATATTGAGATTGGCGAGAACTTTTATTCCAATCATAACCTGGTTATTTTAGACGGTGCAAAGGTAACCTTTGGAGATAACTGTTTTATTGCGCCAAACTGTGGATTTTACACAGCTGGACATGCCCTTGATGTGGAGCAGCGCAACCAGGGTCTGGAAATTGCATGGCCCATTACCGTGGGAAACAATGTGTGGATAGGCGGAAATGTGGTGGTGCTTCCCGGCGTTACCATTGGAGATAATACCGTAATTGGCAGTGGAAGCGTTGTGACAAAGGATATTCCTTCCGGTGTCATAGCAGCAGGTAATCCCTGCAGGGTAATCCGTGAAATTACGGAGGAGGACAGGAACAAGTATAAAAGAGGGCAGGTACATACGTATGGCATATAGAGGAAAGGATATCGTTACCTTAGGGAGAACCGGAATTACAGTAAATAAGAACGGATTTGGCGCACTTCCTATCCAGCGCATCGGAAAAGAAGCTGCTGTGAAATTGGTGAGAAAGGCATACGAGGCGGGGATTACATTTTTTGATACCGCAAGATGGTATACGGATAGTGAGATAAAGCTTGGAGAAGCCTTTGAAGGCATGAGGGAAAAGGTGTATATTGCGACCAAAACAGGAGCAAAGACACCGGAAGAATTCTGGGAGGATTTACATACCTCCCTGGATAATCTGAAAACGGATTATATTGATATTTACCAGTTTCATAATCCTGCCTTTTGTCCGGTGCCAGGGGATGGAAGCGGGCTCTATGAGGCAATGTCAGAGGCGAAAAAACAGGGAAAGGTACGGCATATCGGAATTACCAACCATCGGTTATCGGTTGCCCGGGAGGCGGTGGAATCAGGTCTTTATGAGACGTTACAATTTCCGTTTTGTTATCTGACGGGAGAAAAAGAGCTGGCGCTTGTGGAGAAATGTAAGGATGCAGAAATGGGCTTTATTGCAATGAAAGCATTGTCAGGTGGACTGATTACCAATTCTGCTGCCGCATATGCATTTCAGGCGCAGTATGACAATGTGCTTCCAATCTGGGGTGTGCAGCGGGAAAGTGAGCTGGAGGAGTTCATTTCTTATATTGAAAATCCTCCGGTTATGACGGAGGAGCTCCGGGCATTGATAAAACGGGATAGAGCAGAACTGGCAGGAGAGTTTTGCCGGGGCTGTGGATATTGTATGCCGTGTCCGGTGGGCATTGAAATTAATACCTGCGCCCGGATGTCGCTTTTGTTGAGACGGTCTCCATCCGAGACACAGTTATCTGCTGCAGGGCAGGCTATGATGAAAAAGATTGAAGATTGCCTGCACTGTAACAAATGTAAGAGTAAATGTCCTTATAATCTGGATACCCCGGCACTACTGGAAAAGAATTACGAGGATTACAAGCGGGTGCTGGCAGGGGAAATCAGTGTAAAGTGATATGTCAGCGGCAGGCTTTTACCCTATTGTCAATAGAATGCAGTTCCGTAACAAATTGATAAAATGATAAACATTTTTGTGGCATTTTTTTGTTGAAAATTGCCTTTGCACAAGAGTGGGAAAAATCATATAATAATTATAAGCGTGTAGCCAAAGGCGTAAATCCAGTTCTTTGGCTACACGCTTTTATTTTGGTTAATAGTCAATTGCGAAACCCTGTTTTTGAAACCGCACGTTGTGTAAAATAAACAATTCAACACAGGGCACGTTTGCACTACTTGTCGCTCGTAACAGTACATAAGGTGCCAAAACACGGCACCTAAGTACTGACGGCTCCAAAGTACCCTGTTTGTGAAGTTGTTTATTTTACACAACTTTGCTTTTGAAAACAGGGAGTTTCGCAATTACCTATTTTGGTTAAAAGGAAAGGAGAAAAAATGGATAGTGAAATAAGAGCACAGGAGAAAAGTAATAAGATGGGAACAGAGCCGGTTGCAAAGCTTATGGCGACGGTGGGACTTCCCATTGTATTATCGATGATGCTGCAGGCGGTCTACAATATTGTGGACAGTGCATTTTTATCGAATATGAAGGAGGCAGGAGAACAGGCGCTGACTGCACTGGGGCTGGCATTTCCAATCCAGCTTCTGATGGTGGCGGTTGCCATCGGAACCGGAGTGGGTACAAATGCACTTCTGGCAAAGAGCTTAGGACAGGGAAACCGGAAAAAAGCAAGCGAGGTTGCTGGAAATGCAATATTTCTTGGAATTATAATCTGTATTATATTTATTATATTTGGATATGCCGGGGTGCCGGTCTATGTTAACTCCCAGAGTGCCGGAGGAGCCATCAGCGAAACAGTACTTTTAATGGCAATTGATTATCTGCAGATTTGCTGCTGTATTTCCGTGGGCATCATTTTCTTCTCGATTTTTGAGAAGATGCTTCAGGCGACAGGGCGCTCCCTGTATTCAACCATTGCACAGATTACAGGCGCTGTCGTAAATATTATATTTGACCCGATATTGATTTATGGCTGGCTTGGATTTCCGGAGCTGGGTGTCAGAGGTGCGGCATATGCCACCGTTGCAGGGCAGATTGTATCCGCAATCCTGGTACTGGTATTCCATCTGAAGATGAATACGGAAATCGACAAAAGCGTTAAATACATGAAACCATCATGGCCAATTATCAGGGAAATATATGCAATCGGTCTTCCGGCTATCATTTCCCAGGCACTGCTTACGGTTATGACCTATGGCTTAAATATTATTCTGGGTAAGATTAAGGATGTCGGGGAAAATGTGGTAACGGTATATGGACTTTACTGTAAAATCCAGCAGTTGATTATTTTTGCTGCAGTGGGACTGCGGGATGCCATTACGCCGATTGTTTCCTTCAACCAGGGTATGCGTGACAAAAAACGTGTAAAGGAAGGGATTCGGTATGGTCTTGCCTACACGGCGGTTCTTATGATTATCGGACTTGTTATTATAGAGGTATTTGCCAAGCCGCTTACGGGATTTTTCTCACTGTCGGATACCACCTTTGATTTATGTGTCGACTGTATGCGGATTGTATCACTGGCATTTATTTTTGCCGGGCTAAATATTGCGTTACAGGGTGTATTCCAGGCGCTGGAATGTGGCATTGAATCCCTGGTGATTTCCATTGGCAGACAGGTGTTGTTTATACTGCCTGTTGCCTGGATTTTTGTACAGTTTATTGACGGTGTATCAAATGTATCTATGGTATGGTGGACATTCCTGATTGGTGAGGCAATCACGTTAATCTGCGGAATTGCCATGTATATCCGGGTATCAAAAAAGAAAATAAATGTATTGGAGGGTTAGCTTATGAACAAGATTATTACGATAGGACGTGAATTTGGAAGCGGCGGGAGAACCATTGCAAAAATGACAGCAGAACGGTTAAATATACCATGCTATGATAATGACCTGCTGCTGAAGATAGCCGAGGAAAGCGGGTTTGACAAGAATTTTGTGGCGGAAAAGGGAGAGAATACTTCCCTTGGCAGTATCATTGCCAGAGGACTTTCCGGGAGAAACGGATACAATAACATGAATGCGGAGAATTATTTATGGCAGGTACAGCGGAAGGTTATTTTAAAGCTTGCAGAGCAGGAGTCCTGCGTTATTGTAGGCCGGTGTGCAGATTATATCTTAAAGGATAAAGCGGACTGCCTTAGAGTGTTCATTTATGCCGATATGGACAAGAGGGCAGAGCGTATTGTGTCTGTCTATGGTGAAAGCAATGAGGCGCCGGAGAAGCGGTTAAGGGATAAGGATAAGCGGCGCAGTGCATTTTACTATTATCACACAGATGTGGAGTGGGGAGATGTACACAATTATCATATCTGCCTGGACAGTGGTCTTTTGGGATTTGAAAAATGCATTGAAATTATCAGTTCTTTATATTAAGAACAGGGCAGACTGCCATCGTTGGTGTTATCCGGGGATGGCAGTTTTACAATAATCCCACACCGTCTAGCAGAATTTTGGTGCCGATTATAATTAAGATAATTCCGCCGCAAAGCTCCGCCTTGGACTGGTATTTAGTACCAAAAATGCTTCCGATTTTTACACCGATTGCAGACAGTACAAAGGTGATAATACCGATAAAGGAAACTGCTGGTACAATCTGAACCTTTAAAAAGGCAAAGGTTACCCCCACGGCAAGAGCGTCTATACTGGTGGCAACTGCGAGTAAAAACATGGATTTAACAGTCATGGAAGCATCCAGATGTTCTTCTTTTTCAAACGATTCTTTTATCATATTTCCACCGATAATCACTAACAGGGCAAAAGCAATCCAGTGGTCATATTTTGTAATCATGTCGGCAAAAAAGCTGCCCAGAAAATATCCAATCAGGGGCATTAATGCCTGAAATCCGCCGAACCAGATACCGGCAATACACATGTGTTTTGGGGTGATTTTTCCAAGAGATAATCCTTTACAAATTGATACTGCAAATGCGTCCATTGAAAGTCCAATGGCAAGTACGAAAAGTTCTGCAATTCCCATACGCTTTTTTTCTCCTTTTATTGTGGTTGTGGAATATTATTTATGAGGGGCTAAAAATAATCAGGAGTACAAGCTCCATAAAAAAAGACCCATAGACAGCCTGACTGCTGTCCATGAGTCTCATCATTCATATCAATAGCCGGATGAAAGTTATACCGGGTACCGCATTGCAGGGATAATTGTAGATAAATAAATGCTGCACGGGTTCCATTATGTCGATATAACTATACGCAATCTGCGTACCGATTACTCCCTCTAAACATTAAATGGATTGTATCATAATGATAAAAATTTATCAAGTAGGTTTTTGGGGAAAATAAGTTTTTTCGGAAAGAGTAATACAAAAATAGGTTTATATGTGCTACAATCATGAAAAAGACAGAAAAGGGAGAATCAGTTGTAATGAATCCAACGGTTAGTATTATTATACCAATCTATAATGCGGAGAAAAATCTGCGGCGGTGTATTGAAAGCGTTTTGAAACAGGAATATACAAATTTTGAATTAATATTAGTAGATGACGGAAGCAGTGATTCCTCTGGTGCAATCTGTGACGAATACAGGGAAAAAGAGCACCGGATTCGGGTTATCCATAAAAAAAATACAGGAGTGTCTGACAGCCGGAACATTGGAATTTCAATGGCACAGGGGGAATATATCCAGTTTCTGGACAGTGATGACTGGATTACCTCCGAAGCCACAGGGCTGATGGTGCGCATGGCAGAAGAGCATCACTGTGACATGGTTATTTCAGATTTTTACCGGGTGGTTGGAGAGCGGGTATCCCATAAGGGCGACATACCGGAAGAGGGAGTTCTCTCCAGAGTGGAATTTGCCTCTTATATGCTGGAAAAGCCGGCGGATTTTTATTATGGCGTGCTATGGAATAAGCTTTATAAACGGGAAATTATTGAAAAGCACCAGCTCCGCATGGATAAGGATATCAGCTGGTGTGAGGATTTTATGTTTAATCTGGAATATATCCGCCATATTGAGCAGGTATATGTGTCAAGGGTACCATTTTACTATTATGTGAAGACGAAAGGTTCCCTGGTCAGCCATAATATGGGTATGTCCAAAACGGTTCAGATGAAACGGACAGTATTCCAATGCTATAATGCATTTTGCAAAGATATTTTTGATGAGGACGATTACGAAAAAAACCGCATTTATGTGTACCGTTTTTTGGTGGATGCGGCGGCGGATGGAATTGTCCCGCCAACGATTCTTCCGGGAACATTTAAGCTTGGTAGTGAACGCATACAGGTGAGCGTAGATGCCTTAGACGGGGAAGGGATGCTGTTGGATTTGTACAGGGAGCGTAAGCTGCTGGACCGCCGTCTGCAGATTGTAGCTTTGAAAAATGAACTGACCCTGGAGGAAATGAAGCTGATTTTATATCTTTCACAATCCTATAAAATATTTGATTTAAAGGAGGCGTCTGAGGTATTAAATGTTTCAAAAAGGGAAGTGCGCAGAGCAGTCTCAAAGCTGGAGGCCAAAAAGCTGATAGAGGTAAAGGGGCAGCGGGGAAAGAAGAATCCGGAGGAGAAAAGAGAAAAAGAAAAGAAGACAAAAAATGATAAAAGGATAAAGGGAGAAAACCGTAGAAAAGAGGATAAGAAGGTCAAAGAGGAAAAGGATTTGGAGCCTATTACGGAGATTGCGCTTTTACCGATGACAGAAACGATTTTGAAAGATTTGGCAGAGGAAAATAACCGGCTGGAGCAGATGAAGCTGGCAGGTTTTAGCGAGGAAGAGCTGGAGCAGTATGCTCTGTTGTCAGAACGGGTAAAGCAGAATATTCGGAATTCGTTAAAGTAATTTTGTGAACTGTGTCTGCATAGAAAGTGTGCACGATAATAAAGCAGTCGTGGAGGGAGGAATGAAAGCATGAGAAGAAAGGCAACCATGTTTGCAATACTGGCAGCGGCATTTTACGCAATTAATGTACCACTGTCAAAGGTTTTGATGGCACATATTGAGCCAACGATGATGGCGGCATTTTTATATCTGGGAGCCGGAGCAGGTTTGTTATTATATAGCTTTATTTGCAAAATGCTGGGAAAAGAGACGGTGAAGGAGCCGCTGACCAGAAAGGAATTACCATATACAGTGGCAATGGTGGTACTGGATATTATCGCACCAATTCTGCTGATGTTTGGAATTACGAAAACCAATTCTGCCAATGTCTCCCTGCTTAATAATTTTGAAATTGTGGCAACCACATTAATTGCATTTTTTATTTTTAAAGAAGTGATATCAAAAAGGCTGCGACTGGCAATTATCCTGGTGACGGTGGCGAGTATTATTCTTGGATTTGAAGGAGCTGAAAGTTTTTCCTTTAATGCAGGCTCGTTACTTGTGTTAGGCGCCTGCATCTGCTGGGGCTTTGAAAACAATTGTACGAAAATGCTGAGCAGTAAAAGTTCAATTGAGATTGTGATGATTAAAGGATGCTTTTCCGGGCTGGGAAGTCTGGTGATTGCACTGTTGACCGGGGAGCAGATTCCCGGAATAAAATGGATTTTTGCAGTTCTGGTTTTGGGCTTTGTCGCCTATGGCTTGAGCATTGATTTCTATATTATGGCGCAAAAGGAGCTTGGAGCGGCTAAGACCAGCGCTTATTATTCAATTGCCCCGTTTTTGGGGGTGGCATTCAGTGTATTGCTGCTGGGAGAACGACCGGATTTTCAGTTCTTTGCAGCACTGGTGATAATGGTGGCGGCAACCATATTGATGATAAAGGATACAATTACCCTGCAGCATACCCATGAGCATGCACATACCCACACCCATGAACACAGACACGGGGATTTGGTGCATACCCATGAACATACGCATTATCATACTCATACCCATGTTCACGAAGGGAATGAAGAATCGCATACCCACCATCATAAAGATTTGGAAGGGCATAATCATTTACATGCAGTATGAAGAAGCTCTGCATGATACCGGATTTTCTAGAACCCTGTGGTGGGTGCGCTGGTACATAATGCAGGCTCTGTGCTTGTCATTATCAATTCAGCATTATTATTAAAATGGAGACAGGGCAGGTTAATAAAGGAAATCTAAAAAAAGAAAGAAAAAGGATATAAAAACCTGATTTAAGAAAATATCTGTCAGGCAAAATATAATAATTTAAAGTTATTTTAAAAAAATGTATCTAAAAAAAGAACATAAAAATTCATTATTGACCCTGGTATAATACCAGACTATATAATCCCAATCAAACAAAGATTGAGAGCGGACGATGATGACCGGGTTTCATCAAAGTCCGCTTTTTTTATTATTTACAGCATTACAATCGGCTGTGCCGGAGAGGATGTGAGGCGGAATGGAGAATTTTATATATTCCATACCAACGAAAGTGTTGTTTGGAAAGAATATGATAGAGAGGCTGCCGGAATGTATATTGGAGTATGGCAGAAAAGTTTTATTCGTATATGGCGGAGGGAGTATTAAGAAAAGCGGTTTATATGATACGATTACGGATTTACTAAAAAACAATGGTATTACGTTTGCCGAACTGTCCGGGGTAGAGCCGAATCCAAGACTTTCTACTGTGGAACGCGGAGTGGACATCTGCCGAAGGGAAGGCATAGAAGTGGTTCTCCCTGTGGGGGGAGGCAGTGCCATTGATTGTGCGAAAGCAGTGGCAGCGTCAGTATTTTATGACGGAAATCCATGGGACTTGGTGGAGGATAGCAGTCTCATAGACAGGGTGCTTCCAATTATCACGGTATCCACCATATCGGCTACCGGTTCGGAGATGGATATCTATGCAGTAATTACCAATGAGAAAAAGAAAGAAAAGAAGGATTTGGCAGGCGATAAATTATTTCCAGTATATTCGATTTTAGACCCACAATATACCTATACAGTTCCGGCATATCAGACAGCTGCCGGAACGGCAGACATTATGTCTCATATTTTTGAGGTGTATTTTAACGGGACAGGAGATACTTACATGCAGGACCGGATAATGGAGGCATTGCTAAAGACCTGTGTAACCTATGGCCCGGTTGCCTGCAGACAGCCGGACAACTATGAAGCAAGAGCCAATCTCATGTGGGCATCGGAGTGGGCAATCAATGGATTTATCGCCTGTGGAAAACCGGGACCCTGGCCGGCACACTCCATAGAACATCAGTTAAGTGCCTGCTATGATGTAACACATGGACATGGACTGGCAATTATTGTTCCGGTATTGATGGAATATATATTAAATGAAAAGTCCTTAGAACGGTTTGCAGCATACGGCACAGCGGTGTTTGATATCGACGATAGCAAACCGGATATGGAGATTGCAAAAGAGGCAATTGATAAGACGAGGCAATTATTTGAAGAAATGGGACTGTCCGGGACACTTCGGAGTATTGGAATACCTGACCGGAGTAAATTTGACAGGATGGCACAGGTGGCGGCGTCAGAGGGCTTAGAGGAATGTCTGGTTCCTTTAACAAAGGAAGATGTAAAAAGAATATATGAGCTATGCTATGAATAAATAGATAAACAGCTTGGATAAAACAGGAGGCAAAGATGTCGAAACGGATATCTCTGCCTCCTGCTTTTCATATAATTATGTGCCATGCACATGATAAGCAACAGGAAAATATGCCCACATGGGCAGGCTTTTCTGAGGATACTATGAACAGTAATAGGACAGGAGGAATGCATTATGAAAAAGATTGAATTAATTATCAGACCGGAGAAGTTGGAACCACTTAAACAAATTCTGAGCAAGAATGAATACAGCGGATTAACTGTAATGTCAGCCATGGGATGTGGTCATCAGAAGGGATTTAGTGAGGAGTTCCGAAAATTAGGAGTGGAGATTAATCTTCTGCCAAAGCTTTATGTTATGACGGTCATTCTGGATGAGGATTTAGATGATATTCTAAGTGAAATTGTAGAAAAATTATCCACCGGTCAGGTAGGAGACGGTAAGATTTTCATTACAAATGTAGATGATGTTATGAGAATCCGGACAGGAGAACACGGAGAAAGTATTTTATAAAGGTTGGGGAGGCTCGCAGATGGAAAATAAAAAGCCAATTGTACAATTAAAAAATATAACAAAATATTATGGAGAGAACCAGGTTTTAAAACCCATCAGCCTCGACATTTATGAGGGCGAGTTTTTGACACTTCTTGGTTCCTCCGGTTGTGGCAAGACTACAACCCTTCGAATCATTGCAGGATTTGAAATGCCGACAGAAGGGGAAGTTATTCTAGAGGATGCGGACGTTACGGAGTTGCCGCCATATAACCGGAATGTAAATACGGTATTTCAAAGTTATGCATTGTTTCCACATATGAATGTCTATGACAATGTGGCATTCGGTCTGGTGGAAAAGAAAATGGACAAGAAAGAAATAAAAGAAAAGGTAACAAAAATACTGGATTTAGTACAGCTTAGCAAGTTTGGAAAAAGGAAACCGTCCCAGATGTCCGGCGGACAGAAGCAGAGAGTTGCCATTGCAAGAGCACTGGTAAATAACCCAAAGGTTTTGCTGCTGGATGAGCCGTTAGGAGCACTGGATTTGAAGCTTCGCAAACAGATGCAGGTGGAGCTGAAGCATTTACAGAAGAAGCTGGGAATTACCTTCGTGTATGTCACCCATGACCAGGAGGAAGCCTTAACCATGAGTGACCGTATTGTAATTATGAATCAGGGACGGTTTGAGCAGATTGGCACAGCAAAGGAAATCTATGAAAAGCCACAGACCAAATTTGTGGCAGATTTCATCGGGGAATCCAATATTTTTGAGGCAAGTGTGGAGCAGCTTGAGGGAGAGCAGCTTAGTCTGGTAATGGAAAACGGACATGTGCGGGCATTAGGTGAGGGCTTTAACCGGGAAGAGATTGTATATGTCTGTGTCCGTCCGGAAAATACCCGTCTCACAGACGGTGAGGTGGAAGGTTTTACGTTAAAGGGAATCGTAAAGGACCAGATATATGTAGGTTCTGTTGTGAAGACCATCGTGGAGCTGCCCAACGGCAAGCAGGTAAAGGTAAACAACCATCCGGATGCGGAAACCTATCCGGAGGGAAAGGTTGTCACCATATACTGGGAGACAGAAAAGGCAGTGGTTATGCATACCACGGAGGACAATATGTATGACGCCATAGAAGATGCGGTATTGAAATAGGGGGGATGGTTATGAACAAAAGAAAGAATAAAAGAAACCGGCTTCCCATTTTATGTATGGTTGGTCCCACGGCAATCTGGCTGTTTTTGTTTCTGCTGCTGCCGCTGATTTATGTTGTTGCAATGAGCTTTATGACAAAGGGACTGTTTGGCGGTGTGCAGATGAAATTTACACTGGATAATTATAAGGATATCTTTTCTGCGTTATATCTGAAGGTGTCCTGGAAATCCATCGTGATGGCATTTGAGACCAGTATAATCTGCCTGGTTATTGCCTATCCCTTTGCCTATCTGCTCTGCAAGGTGCCATCCAGGCAGCGGGGCATGCTGACATTGCTGATTATGCTTCCGTTCTGGGTAAACGGATTAATCCGCTTGAACGGATGGTCAAATATTTTAAGGGACAGTGGATTTGTAAATACGCTTTTAATAAAAATCGGTATTATTGATAAACCAATCACAATGATGTATACCGACGGGGCAGTCCTGTTTGGTATGGTATACACGTTGTTTCCGTTTATGGTGTTACCGTTGCAGACCAGTATTTCCAAGCTGGATAATTCTCTGATTGAAGCGGCACAGGATTTAGGAGCCAAGAGGGTGAGAACCTTTATCCGGGTAATTTTTCCACAGACCCTGCCGGGAATTTTTGCAGGAACCATACAGGTATTTATTCCCAGCTTAGGCGCTTTCTTTATTGCTGATGTAATGGGCGGCGGAAGCTCTACCTATTTGGGAAACCTGATTCAGAACCAGTTTCTGGTAGCCCGTAACTGGCCGCTTGGTGCAGCATTTTCCGTATTACTGATTTTGTTTACGCTGTTAATGCTTAAGCTGTACTCAAAGGTTGGCAATCTGGATGATTTGGCATAGGAGGTGGAGAGGATGAAACGTAAAGAAAAGAAACCCTTAGGAGTGGGCTCATGGATTATCATCGCATTAGCATATCTGTTTTTATATATGCCAATTTTTGTAGTTATTCTTTATTCCTTTAACACAAAAAATACGAACATTGCTTTTAGCGGCTTTACTCTTCGCTGGTATAAGGAACTGTTTCAGGGAGACAGTCTGTTGGCAAATTTCTGGCTGTCTATTGAGCTGGCACTGGTATCCATGGTAATTTCCGTTGTGCTGGGAACACTGGCAACCATTGGACTTTACCGGTATGATTTTCCGCTGAAAAAATTTATTAATAATCTTCTCTATATACCTCTGGTAATTCCGGAGCTGGTAATTGGTCTTGCATCATTAGCAACCTTTAGCAAAATGGGCTTGCGCATGGGATTTGCAACGCTGGTGTTTGCCCATGTTACGTTTTGTCTGCCCTTTGTAATTATCACACTCCGGGCGCGGATTGCAGACTTTGACAGCTCCATTGAAGAGGCGGCTATGGACCTTGGTGCCAATCAGTGGCATACGCTAAAGCGGGTTACGATTCCAATGCTGGCACCCGGAATCGTATCGGGAGCATTTATGTCCATTACATTATCCATTGATGATGTAATTATCAGTTACTTTGTATCCGGTGCGGGACAGATTACCTTCCCAATCAAGGTATACGGTATGGTGCGGGGCAAAATTACTACAAATGTATACGCCCTGTCTACTTTAATGATTGTGGGAATTGTGTTGATTTATGTGATTGGAATGCTGGTGAGTAAAGCTCTGGCAAAGCACCGTGACCAGGCATGACAGAAAGGGAGGAGCATATGACGGCAGATTTGATTGTAAAGGGTAAGATATTTACGGCAGATGAAAAACAATCTGTTGCGGAAGCCATGGCAGTGGCGGATGGCAGGATTCTTGCTGTTGGATTGGAAGAGGATGTAAGGATATATAAGGATGAACATACAGAAATACTGGAGGTTTCGCAGGGGATGGTCATGCCGGGAATGGCAGAGGGGCATGCACATATTTCCAGTACAACGGAGCTGATTTTTGGAGCCAGACTGATGGAGGGGGAAAGTGTTGCCGAATACCAGAGAATTATCAGGGAATTTATGGAGGCGCACCCGGATGAGAGGGTTATTACCGGCGGTGGTTTTGAAAATGGCGTGTTTGGCAGTATAGGGCCAACTGCCGGGCTGCTGGATGAAGTATCCCGGGAGATTCCGATTATTATGATTAGCTCGGACCATCATTCCCATTGGGTAAACTCCAAAGCAATGGAGCTTGTGGGTTTAACGGAAGCTACAGAAGAAATTGCAAATGGTGTGATTGTCCGGTATCCCGGCACCCAAAAACCCACCGGTTGGCTGAAGGAATCTGCAGCAGCTATATTAAATCCGATTATGCCGGTTTTAACGGAAAAGCATTACAGGGAAGCACTTTTGTATTATCAGGATACAGCGTTAGAAAACGGTGTCACTATAGCATTTGAACCAATGTTTGACAAAAAAAAGGATTATGCTGTCCGCTACAATGCCTATGAGGAGCTGGCAAAGGAAAATAAATTAAAGGTAACCTTTCGTATTGCCTATAGTATTGAAGCAGATGACGATGTGAAAGAGGCCTTTGCGGAGGCGGAACGGGTACGGGCGCAGTTAGCAGCCTATGATAAAGTGCAGATGAATACCATAAAGCTTTTTGTAGATGGTGTTGTGGAGGGACATACGGCATATCTGAGAGAGGAATATGCAGATGCACCGGGAGATTATGGAGAACCGACCTATACACAGGAGGAAATGAATGACCGGGTGGAAAGGTCTCTGGAAAAAGGCTTTGATATCCATACCCATGCCATTGGAGATGCGGCAATTGATGAGGCATTAAACGCCTATGAAAGGGCACAGGTAAAACAGGAAATGGATTACCGGAATGCAATCACCCATTTACAGGTTATGGTGCCGGAGCATGTAAAACGGATGAAGGAATTAAATGTGGTAGCAGTCACAAACCCATACTGGCATTTTAAAAATCCGGTATATTATGACGCATTAGAGGTACCGTTCCTTGGAGCAGAGAGGGCGTCAAAGGAATATTATATGGCATCTATGAAAAATGCAGGCATTGTTATGAGCCAGGCAAGTGATTTTCCGGTTACGGTGCCACCGAGAACCATGGATGCTTTACATATTATGGTAAACAGGAAAGAACCGGGAAAAACGGATATGGAACCGCTGGGAGAAGAAGAGGAGCTTACGGTAGAGGAGGCATTGCAGGTTTTAACCATAGGCGGTGCTTACCAGAACCGTCTGGAGGGAAAAAAGGGTTCTTTAGAGGCAGGAAAGGATGCAGATTTTGTAGTATTGGATAAGGATGTGTTAACCCTTCCAAAGGAGGAGCTTTATACCGCCGAAGTGAAGGAAACATATATAGCCGGACAGATGGTGTGGCACAGATAAGAGCCAGCTGTTTAACGGTGTTTCAAAGTAAGTAACCGGTTGACAAAGCTTGAGGATATAAGGAAGGAGAGGATTTATATGAAAAGAAAAATATTTTCCGTGATATTAAGTGTATGTATGCTGTTATCTCTTTGTGCCTGTGGAGGTGAAGAGGAAACAACAGCAGACGGCTATGCAAAGGAAATCTACCTTTATAACTGGTCCGAGTATATGACCCAGGAGGTTTTGGACAAGTTTGAAGCGGAGTATGGAATTAAGGTGGTGCAGTCCACCTATGAAAGTAATGATGAATTGCTTGCAAAGCTGGTAGCAGACAGCAGCGGTGGAGAGTATGATATCGCAGTTCCCACCAATTATTATATTTCTGCTATGCTGGAAAATGACCTGCTGGCAGAGATTGATAAGGAGACGTTGACAAATTATAAAAATATAGACGAGGCATATTTGAACCTTCCTTTTGATGAGGGAAATACATACAGCATACCTTATATGGGAACCGTCAGTGTCTGGATTGGCAATAAGAAATTATTGGACGAGCTGGGTGTGGAAGTAAATTCCATGGAGGATTTAAAGAATCCAAAGCTAAAGGGAAATATCATTATGACGGATGATTCCCAGGAGGTAATGCAGGAGGGATTAATGGGTGCAGGTTTTGACCCCACCTCCACAGATTTGGGTGAGCTGGAAAAGGCAAAGAAATTTCTGATGGAGCTAAATGAAAATATCAAATCTTATTCCACCACCGTAGATGTCCGGGATGCCATGGCAAAGGGCGAGGCAGCCGTTGCCAGTATGTATAGCGGAGAGGCCCTTCAGGCACTGGAAGAGAATCCGGACCTTGAAGTGGTAATGGACGAGGAGCAGTGCTCCCTGTCGCTGGACAGCTTTGTGTTGTTAAAGAACAGCAAGCATAAGGAAGAGGCGCAGTTGTTCATTGATTTCTGCCTGCGTCCGGATATATCTGCAGAGCTTACAAATGAGTATAAATTTGTCTGCTTTAATAAGGAGGCAGCATCGAAGCTGGATGAGTCTCTGGCAGCCAATCCGCTCTGTGTGTTAACAGAGGATATGAAGGCAAGAACCTATTGTATCAATGAAGTGGATTCTGAGCTGTTATCGGCAGAGGTGGACGCAATGACAGAAATAAAGTCATCGCGGTAATGCGTGGATGTTTTTTGAAGTGGAAAAAGGTCAGGAGGTTTTATATATGAAAAAAAGAATTGTGTTAAGCTTATTAGCAGTAATAATGGTGTTTGTTTTAGCAGGCTGCGGGGAAGAGGAAACAACAGCAGATGGCTATGCAAAGGAGATTTATCTTTATAACTGGTCTGAGTATATGACCCAGGAGGTATTGGATGAATTTGAGGCGGAATATGGAATCAAGGTAATAGAATCTACCTTTGAGTCCAATGATGAAATGCTTGCAAAGCTGATTTCCGGAAATGATGGAGAATATGATATTGCGGTTCCGTCCAACTTTTATATTGAGGCTATGCTGGAAAATGACCTGCTCGAGGAACTGGATAAGGATAAGATTCCGAATTTAAAAAATATTGACGAAGCCTATATGAATATGGATTATGACCCGGAAAGTAAATATACCATTCCTTACATGGGTACGGTGGTTCCGTGGATTGCCAACAAAAAAATAATAGAAGAGCTGGGGATGACATCAGATGATTTAAAAACATTTGATGCGTTAAAGGATGAAAGGCTTACGGGTAACATTGTTATGACGGACGACCCACAGGGAAATATGACTACCGGATTAATGGGCTGTGGTCTGGAGCCTACTTCAAATAATCTGGATGATATTGCAAAAGCAAAAGAGTTTATGCTGGAGATTAACCCAAATGTGAAATCCTATTCCATTGCCGGTGATGTCCGGGATACCATGGCAAAGGGAGAGGCTGCACTGGCATGTATGTATAGTGGAACTGCCCTGCAGGCGATGCAGCAGAATCCGGACCTTGAGATTGTGATGGAAGGAGAGCAGATGTCCCTTTCCTTAGATACCATGGTCATATTAAAGGGAACTAAGCATAAGGAGGAGGCAGAGTTATTCCTGGATTTCCTGTTAAGACCGGAAATTTCTGCAAAGCTTACGAATGAATTCCAGTATGTGTGCTTTAATAAGGCGGCAGTAGAGTATTTAAATGATGATTTGAAAAACAGTCCCCTTTGTGTATTGACAGAGGATATCAAGAACCGGTTATATCTGATTAATACATTTAATGCGGAAGCCATTGAAGCAGAGGTGGCAGCAATGACGGAAGTAAAATCTGCAAGATAATAAAACGGAGAAATAGGAGATGTCGTTATGGCAGATACAAAAATTGAATTTTTATATTTAAATGAAGAAGATATGATTCATGCCGGCGTATTAAACGCCGGCAGGTGTGTAGATGTAATGGGAGAGGTTATGAGCCTGCTATCCACAGGCGATGTGCTGATGGGAGGAAAAGGTCACAATGACCATGGAATTCAGCTGATGTTTCCAAAGCAATCGGATATTGAGGATTTTCCGCTGGAGGATTCCAGAGACCGGCGGTTTATGGCAATGCCCGCATATGTCGGAGGGCGTTTTCATATGGCGGGAGAGAAATGGTACGGCTCTAACGGACGAAATACCGCAAAGGGGCTTCCCCGTTCAATTCTGATGGTAACTTTAAATGATGTGGAAACCGGTGCGCCCCTTGCCTATATGTCAGGTAATTTATTAAGTGCCATGCGAACCGGTGCCATGCCGGGTCTGGCAGCCCATTATCTGGCGCCAAAGAATACAAAGGTGCTGACTCTGCTGGGGGCAGGGGTTGTGAATAAAACCTGCCTGATGGCATATATGGCAAAGCTGGAGGGAATCGAGGTTTTAAAAATAAAAGGAAGCTCTAAGAACTCCAAAACGGCACGGGAGCTGGCAGATTTTGCAAGAGAAAATTATCCGCAGTTAAAAAAGATTACAATATGTGAGACCCTGGAGGAAGCTATCCGGGAAGCGGATATCATTAGTGAAGCAGTTTCCGTGGCAAATAAACAGTGGCCGGTATTGCAGCCGGAATGGATTAAACCAGGATGTCTGATTATTTCCTCCGGAACAATGGATTTAGACCTTGCCTATATCAGGGACCATGTTACCAAGGTGGTGGACAATATTCACATGTATGAGGAGTATATTCATGTGTACCAGGAGTATGACGAAAATGGAAACCGCCGTTCTTCCGGCACACCGGGTATGTTCTTTGTAAACATGATTACTGACGGTGAAATTGAGGCATCAGAAGTACAGTCGCTCGGAAACATTGTAAGAGGGACAGACCCGGGCAGAACCGATGAAGAGGAAGTGATTCTGGTCAGCGTGGGTGGAATGCCAATTTTAGATGTGGCATGGGGACACGACTGTTATGAAAATGCGTTAAAAAATGGAATAGGAACAAAGCTGAAATTATGGGATACACCATATCTGCATTAAAATGCGCAGGGCGATAAAAAGGAGGTCAAAGCTTATGGAAACAAATTCTGTTTATTCGGAAACCGCAGGACGGCGTAGTAATGTGGAGGAAGAAAACCAGGAGGTAAGCTTTCTGTATTTAAGTGAAGATGATATGATTGACGCCGGCGTGCTGAATTCTGCAAGATGTGTGGACGTAATGGAGGAGGCAATGGGTTTATTAGAGGATGGAGATTTTATCATGGGTGGTCCGGACCACGACTCCCATGGGCTGATGCTCTATTTCCCAAAGAAATCATCAATTGAGAATTTTCCGTTAAATAATGCCAGAGACCGGAGATTCATTGCAATGCCGGCTTATCTGGGGGGAAGATTCCATGTTGCCGGTGAAAAGTGGTATGGCTCAAACGGAAATAACAGGAGCAGGGGCTTACCCCGTTCTATTTTGATGGTAATGCTGAATGATGTAGATACCGGTGCACCCCTTGCCCATATGTCTGCAAATCTGTTAAGCTCCATCCGTACCGGCGCCATGCCGGGCTTAGCGGCAAAGCTGCTTGCCAGAAAGGAGTCAAAGGTGCTGGCAATTATCGGACCGGGTGTTATCAACCGCTCCTGTTTAAGGGCAATTATGTCGCAAATGAAATGTATTGACACGATAAAAATTAAAGGAAGTTCGGTAACCTCTAAAAATGCGCTGGCACTGAAGGCGTATGTGGAGGAGCATTACCCTCAGGTTTCCAATATTATTTTATGTGAAACCCTGGAGGAAGCAATCCGGGACTCCGATATTGTCAGCGAGGCGGTTTCCTGCAGGGAGGGGGAATGGCCGGAATATAAGAGGGAATGGTTTAAGCCGGGAGCCCTTATAATTTCTGCCAGCACCTTTAATATGGAATACCAGTCGATTGTAGATTTAAAGAAAGTAATCGATAATTATGGCATGTATGAGAATTATGCCATGGAAGATGCATTAGGATATGATGAAAACGGAAACCGCCTGCATACCGGATGCATGGGTGAAGATTTTGTGTATATGGTAGAGGACGGTCTGATTGAGAGAGACAGCATAGCAACTCTCGGAGAAATTATCCGTGGAAAGAAGCCCGGAAGGGAATCAGAGGAGGAAATTATACTGGTATCCATTGAGGGAATGCCCATTGAAGATGTGGCATGGGCATATGAATGCTATTCCTACGCACTGATTCACGGAATAGGAACCAGATTAAAGGTCTGGGATTCCCCGAAGGCATTTTAGGGCAGTGAGGCAGAGGTGCATATGGAGCAAAAGAGGCAGAGGGAAATAAAGCTGAATATAAAATATGCAGTGTTACAGGCCATGTTCTGGACTGCGGCAGCCTCGGGGTATGCATTTTTAACCCAGATTTTACAGCATAAAGGCTTTGGGGAAACCCAGATTGGGGTAATCAACGGAGTCAAACTGTTTGCAACGGTAATATTTCAGGTGGTTATCGGAAGCTTTTGTGATAAATATGCAAAAAAATTCTCTTTAAAGTCCATTATTGCAGTTTTAGCGGCGGCAGCCTGTGGATGTACATTTATTTTCTATAAGGCCTCCCTTTCTTTTTTTGAGACCATTTTGCTGTTTGTGGGTTTTGGGGCAACCTTTACCTGTATTTCTCCGTTAATTGATTCCCTTTCCGTGCTGTATGTCAACCACGGAAGAAATGTAAATTATGTGTGGGGACGTGCAGCAGGTTCCGCGGCATGGGCGGCAGCCTGTGTGGGATTTGGTATCTTTTGTGATTATTGTGGCGTAAACAACCTGTTGCTGCTGCAGCTGCTCTTTACGGGAGGAATCTTAATTGCAGTACTTTCCATGGACAAAATTATAATAAATGGAGAGCCGGCTGACAGGGAAGAAAGGGCAAAGGCGGAAGCCCCGGGTGGAATAACGGAAAAAAAGGACAGGGTACATACAGCCTTTTATCTTTTAAAGTATTATCCAAAATACAAATGGTTTTTAATCGGTTCTGCCGTCATGTTCATGGGATACAACCTTGGAACCACATTTCTGATTAATGTAATAGAGGAGTTAGGTGGCAGTAATACCCATTACGGGATTGCAGAGTTTGTGATGGCAATCAGTGAAGTGCCCTCCGCCTGGATTATGTTAAAAACCAGAAAAAAACTGTCCGTGGATAAATTGATGCTGTGCTGTGCGGTGTTCATGACATTAAAAAATGCATTTGCAACGTATACCGGGGATGTAAATGTGATTATCATGTCCCAAAGCTGCGAAATGTTAGGATTTGGACTGTTCTATGCCGGAAGTGTTTTTCTGGTGGACGATATGCTGCCGGCAGGGGATGTGGTAAAAGGGGTATCCTTAATCAATGCCGCAACGGTTGGGATTGGTGAGGGCATCGGCTCCTTGCTCTGTGGAGCATTCAGGGCAAAGCTGGGACTGCATGGATTGATGCAGGTCAGTGTTTTTGTCAGTGCATGCTCGGTTTTCTGCATGATAATTATGTGTATTCTGCCGGTTACACTGGAACAACGGGAAGCTGAAGCTCCGTAATATATTCTTCTGTTTTGGTGGTTTCATAGCCGTCAATGTGGCAGATTTCAATTGGACAGTCACTTGGTTTTAGCCTATGCTTTTTGGCATATGCATACAGGTCCGGAAGAAACCGCTTGGTATTTTTCGGTGAACCGGTGTAAGTGAAGGAAAGGTACTTTCCGGCAGGCAGGGAATAATTGCTCTGATAAGTACTGTTTTCGGAGTAGAAGAAAACGTTTTTGGTGCGGTAATAATCTGAGGCAGGATTGCTGCCCTCAATGTCTAAGGTGTAGCAGTCGCATGCCCCGATGGTATCCACCCGCTGGGGGTGAATATGCATGTATTCAATCAGGGAGTAGTCCACGTAGCTGTCGGGAATATTAGTGTCGCTGACCATAATGCAGGGACGCTCGTATAAGTCTAAAAGCTGGATTTCATGAATATCCCTTCTTGCCAGGGCATTGTGTATCGAGGTAAGACGTGCCTGGATATTATTTTTTTGCTGGAGCAGATTTACAATACGGTCATTTACCAGATTCAATTCCTTTTCAAACAGCTCTAAGGTGGTCTGGGTGGTACGGTTTTCTTCAAAATATTTAATTTCCTCTGTGGAGAAGTTGAGAGCCAGCATTTCCCGAATCATCTTAATTTTGCGCAAATCGTCTAATGTGTAAAGGCGGTAATTATTGTTTGGGTCCCGCTGGGGCTTTAAAATACCGATTTCTTCATAGTAACGGATAGAATCCAGACCGATGTTAAAGAGCTTTGATATTTCGCCGATTTTATAAAATTTCTGTTCCTGCTGCATGATATTCTCCTTCTTCTTTTGTGTATAAATGTGTTTTTTCTGAACCATACATTAGTATGATACAAGGGTATATTAAAAAATGAAACGGAGAAAAGCAAGTAAAATCAATAAAAAAGGAAAAAAATAAAGAATTGACCCTGGTAATATACCAGAATATATACTATAAACAAAAAAATTGCAAGCCATTAGCCTATGGCAGATAGGAGGTTTCTATGGAGCGAATTACAAATCACCCAATTCTTGGAGAAATACCCCAGGGAAAGCTGGTAGCATTTACATATAACGGAAAGACGTTAGAGGGATATGAGGGAGAGCCTATTGCAGCAGCCCTCCGGGCAGCCGGGGTTATGACACACCGGTATACTGCGAAAAAGCATGAGCCCCGCGGCGTGTTCTGTGCCATAGGCAGATGTACGGACTGTGTTATGGTGGTGGATGGAATGCCAAATGTCAGAACCTGTATCACACCGCTGAAAGCAGGCATGACTGTGGAGACACAGTATGGTGTATCCAGTCATCCTGCGTAAGATAAGAATAAAGGAGGAGACAGAGATGGTACCGGAAAGATATGACTTAATTATAATAGGAGCTGGTCCCGCCGGGTTATCGGCGGCAATTGAGGCTGCAAAGCATGGTATTAAGCCCATTGTATTTGATGAAAATGAAAAGCCCGGAGGACAGTTATTTAAACAGATACATAAGTTTTTTGGCTCAAAGGAGCATAAAGCCAAAATCCGCGGCTTTAAAATTGGAGAGGAGCTTTTGGCAGAGGCAGAGCAGTATGGAGTGGAGGTTGTACTAAATGCTATCGTTGTGGGGCTTTATGAAGAGAAAGAGGTTACTGTTAAAATTGGTGAAGAGGTAAAGCATTTTAAAGGAGACAGTATTCTTGTAGCAACCGGGGCAAGTGAGAATATGGTCAACTTTAAAGGGTGGACGCTTCCGGGAGTGATTGGCGCAGGAGCGGCACAAACCATGATGAATCTGCACCATGTTAAGCCGGGTAACCGTATTTTGATGCTTGGCTCCGGTAATGTTGGACTGGTAGTAAGCTTCCAGCTTCTTCAGGCAGGCTGTGAGGTGGTTGCTCTGGCAGATGCTGCACCGAGAGTGGGAGGCTACGGCGTTCATGCATCAAAGGTTGCCCGGTGCGGAGTTCCTTTTTATCTGTCCCATACGATTTTAGAGGCGGAGGGAGAGGAGCATGTGACCGGGGTGGTAATCGGTGAAGTAGGTCCCGATTGGAAGATAATACCGGGAACAGAGAAGCATTTTGATGTGGACACCATCTGTCTGGCAGTTGGCTTGTCACCGATGTCCCAGCTTTTAAAGCAGGCAGGCTGTAAAATGCAGGATACACGGGGCGGCTATGTACCGGTGTGTGAGGAGGATGGAGCAACCTCCGTTGAAGGGATTTACACCGCCGGAGATGTATCGGGAATTGAAGAGGCAAGCTCTGCAATGATAGAAGGCCGTATCAGTGGAGCCGCTATTTCCTGTTATCTTGGATATATAACGGAAGAGGAAAAGAATGAAAGAATCAGGGAGTTAGAGGCGGCGCTCTCCACTCTCCGGCAGGGAATGTTTGCACCGGAAAACAGAGGGAAGCTGATGGAAAAGACAGAAGAGGGAATCCCTGTTTCCATGAACCTGTTGGAGAAGGGATACATTGCGGAGGAAGAAATTGCAAGGTATCCGGGGGTGACAAAGCAGTCCACGGTGCATCCGGTTATTGAGTGTACACAAAATATTCCCTGCAACCCATGTCAGGATGCATGTCCGAAGGGATGTATCCGCATTGGCAGGAATATTACCTCTCTTCCTGTGGTTGACACGGAGCATGTGTGTATAGGCTGTGGTATGTGTGTGGCTTCCTGTTCGGGACAGGCGATTTTTCTGGTTGAGGATGAGGTGGAGCCGGGATTTGGTACGGTTACGCTTCCCTATGAATTTCTTCCGCTGCCCCAAAAGGGAGACAAGGGCGTGGCACTTGGGAGAGACGGTAAAGTGGTGTGTGAGGCTGAGGTAAGCGGAGTACGCTCTGCTCCGGCATTTGACCATACAAATCTGCTGACAATAAAGGTGCCGTCGGATATGGTAATGAAGGCACGGTTTTTTAAGAGCATCTGATAAGATGATTAAGGATGAAGGGAGATTCTGGGATGATAGATATTCAGGAAAAATTAAAGGAAATCGGACCGTATGTTCCGGCACCGGATGATGACATGCTGGTCTGCAGGTGTGAAGAGGTAACAAAGGGTGAAATCCGCCAGGCGGTTCATGCAGGAATGTTTACAATCGAGGAGCTTCGCCGTTATTTAAGATGCGGTATGGGACTTTGCCAGGGACAGACCTGTGGCAAGCTGGTAAAGGGAATTGTTGCAGGAGAATTGAAGGTGGCTGTAACAGATGTGGAACCGGCGGTGGCAAGAGCACCCATGCGTCCTGTTGAGATGCGGATTCTGGCAGAGGATGGAGGTGACAGGTATGAATAATGTAGCAGATGTTATTATTGTAGGCGGAGGTGTAGTGGGCTGTGCAGCAGCTTATTACCTGACACAAAAAGGAGTCAGAAATGTAATTGTATTCGAGGGCTCTGACAGTATCGGTCATGGGGGCTCCAGCAGAAATGGCGGAGGTGTACGCCAAAGCGGCCGTGATGTCAGGGAGCTTCCCTATGCCATGTATGCAATTCAGAATATGTGGCCAACCCTTTCGGAAGAATTAGGTGTAGATGTGGAATACTATCAGAAGGGAAATCTCCGGCTGGGAAAAACAGAGGCACATATCAAAAAGCTGCAGAAGCTGGCAGCCAATGCGCAGTCAGTAGGCCTGGATGTGCGGATGGTAGATGGAAAAGAGGTAAAAGAAATTTGTCCATATCTTTCCGATGACATTATCGGGGCAAGCTGGTGTCCCACAGACGGTCATGCCAATCCATTAATGACCACACTTGCTTATTATAAGCGAAGCCTGGAACTAGGTGTCCGTTATTATACGGGTGCCAGGGTAAAAGAGCTGCGCAAGGTAAAGGGCAGAGTAAGAAAGGTTATTCTGGAAAATGGAGAGGTGTTTGAGGCAGGGCATATTATTGTTGCCGCAGGATATGAAAGCCGTTACATTGTCCGCTCTGTTGGAATCGATGTTCCCATGACCCGGTATTTTGAAGAGGCACTGGTGACGGAAATGCAGCCCCATATGTTTGACATTATGCTGGGAACCGCAGATGCGGATTTCTACGGACATCAGGCAAAGCACGGCTCTTTTGTGTTTGGCTCGGAATCCGGGCTGGAGGAAGCTGCTGACATGTCACCGGAGGAACTGAGAACCAGTGCATTGACAGTGTCCGCGGGATGCCGTGCCATTATGGGATATATACCACTGCTTAAGGATGCTAAGATTGTGAGAACCTGGGGCGGCTGGCTGGATTTGTGCTATGACCAGGTGCCGGTAATCAGTAAGGTGGATGAAGCGCCGGGATTAATCCTTGCCTGTGGCTTTACCGGACATGGATTTGGTACGGCACCTTCCGTGGGATTAATGCTGGCACAGCTGGTGGTTGATGAGGATACGGTTGTGGATATTTATCCTCTTCGCTATAACCGGTTTGTCAGCACCAGATAGTAAAAAATGGGCAGAAAAAACCGGAGCGCAGAGCAGTGTGAAAGCTGTCCGGCTCCGGTATTTTATTATGAAAATTCACTAACGGTAGGTAAAGAAGAGAGATTATTATCCTCGGAATCGTCCGGTATGGATTTGAGATATTCTGTATCCTTATTATGGGCAATTCCCACTCCTTTGATTTTTCCGTTTTTGGCAAGGGTAACCCCTTCTTCACGGCTGACAATCCGGTTATCGGATAGCTGGTAACCGGATACCCTGCCGCTTTTTTTCACAAGACCGGTGATGCTTACTGCATCAGCAGCGGGAGTTGGTATGTCATCCATAGCGAGCTTTGGAAGCTCTGTGCTCATTTTATTATCCATGTTTGTGCCCTCCTGATTAAATGTGCTTTAATTTCCTCCGGGACCATCTCTGCGTTCCCGGTTATCATTTTGTACCACGTATTTAGAAGTAGAGGAATCCTCATCAGAGTTGGTTTCCGAAACCTGGGAGGTCTGGTTTTTGCTTCTGTGGCAGTCAGAAAAAGTGTCTGTAAGGTTTTGATTTGAAGTTTTACTCTTTTTCATGGCAAAGCCTTCCTTTCTTTTTTTATAGCATCTCCCCGAAAAAGAAAAAATATTCGGCGCTTGACATTTTTTCAATGATATTTTATATTAAGTCTAGTTAAAAAGGTTGTGAGAAAGAGGAGTAGAAGCCGTTCCTTGCCAGAGAGAATAATCCGCAGGCTGTAAGATTATTTCAAGAAGAAGACTTTGAAGGTAGCTTTTGAACTGCATAACTGAGAAATGAAACGCAATGTAGGTTATGACGATTCGTCCCCGTTACAGGATAAGAGAAGTAAGAAATTAAGGTGGTACCGCGAATATTCGCCCTTTGTCAATTTGGATAAAGGGCGTTTTTTATTGTAACAGTGTGAAAAGGAGAACAATTATGCCAAAAGAGTTAGAAAAAAATTATAATCCTTCAGAAATTGAAGACAGAATTTACAAAAACTGGTTAGACAAAAAATACTTTCATGCAGAGGTAGACCGCAGCAAGAAGCCGTTTACCATAGTAATGCCGCCGCCAAACATTACCGGACAGCTTCACATGGGACATGCCCTGGACAATACAATGCAGGATATCTTAATCCGTTATAAGAGAATGCAGGGCTATAATGCACTATGGCAGCCGGGAACCGACCATGCGGCAATTGCGACAGAGGTTAAGATTATTGAATCCCTGAAGGAAAAGGGAATTGACAAGGAGGACCTTGGCCGTGAGGGCTTTTTGGAGAAAGCCTGGGAGTGGAAGGATGAGTACGGCGGACGTATCATCAACCAGTTAAAGAAGCTTGGTTCTTCTGCCGACTGGGACAGAGAGCGTTTTACCATGGACGAGGGTAACAATGATGCGGTAAATGAAGTATTTTGCAAGCTCTATGAAAAGGGCTGGATTTATAAAGGTTCACGAATCGTTAACTGGTGTCCGGTGTGCCAGACCACCATTTCCGACGCAGAGGTGGAGCATGTGGACCAGGACGGTTTCTTCTGGCATATCAATTATCCGATTGTGGGAGAAGAGGGCAGATATGTAGAAATTGCCACCACCCGTCCGGAGACCTTGTTAGGTGACACAGCGGTTGCAGTCAATCCTGAGGATGAGAGATATCAGGATATCATCGGCAAGATGTTGAAGCTTCCTCTTACAGACCGTGAGATTCCGGTGATTGCGGACCCATATGTAGATAAGGAATTTGGAACCGGCTGTGTGAAGATTACACCTGCACACGACCCAAATGACTTTGAGGTTGGAAAGCGCCATAATTTAGAGGAAATCAACATCATGAATGATGATGCAACGATTAACGCCCTTGGCGGCAAGTATGCAGGAATGGACCGTTACGAGGCTCGTAAGGCAATGGTTGCGGATTTGGAGGCAGAAGGATTATTGGTTAAGGTGGTTCCTCACAGCCACAATGTCGGTACCCATGACCGCTGTAAGACCACGGTGGAACCGCTTATTAAGCCGCAGTGGTTTGTAAAGATGGAGGAAATGGCAAAGCCGGCATTGGAGGCTGTGAAGAGCGGCGAGCTTAAGCTGATTCCGGAGCGTATGAATAAGAACTACTATAACTGGCTTGAAAATATCCGCGACTGGTGCATATCCCGTCAGTTGTGGTGGGGACACCGGATTCCGGCTTATTACTGTCAGGATTGTGGTGAGATTACCGTATCTAAGGAAGCTGTCTGCACCTGTCCGAAATGCGGTTCTTCCAACATGAAGCAGGATTCGGATACACTGGATACCTGGTTTTCTTCCGCATTATGGCCATTTTCAACCCTTGGATGGCCGGAAAAGACAGAGGAAATGGATTATTTCTTCCCGACAGATGTACTGGTAACGGGATATGATATCATTTTCTTCTGGGTAATCCGTATGGTGTTCTCTTCCTTAGAGCAGACCGGAAAGCTGCCATTCCATACCGTATTATTCCATGGTCTCGTAAGGGATGACCAGGGCAGAAAGATGTCGAAGTCTTTAGGAAATGGTATTGACCCGTTGGAGGTTATTGATAAATATGGTGCCGATGCACTGCGGTTTACGCTGATTACCGGAAATGCACCGGGTAACGATATGCGTTTCTACTGGGAGAGAGTGGAGGCAAGCCGTAACTTTGCCAACAAGGTCTGGAATGCTTCCCGTTTCATCATGATGAATATTGAAAAGGCAGATGTGAAGGATGTTGACCTCGGTAAACTGACTCTGGCAGACCGCTGGATTTTATCCAAGGTGAACACCCTTGCAAAGGATATGACGGAAAACCTTGATAAATTCGAGCTGGGTATTGCAGCCTCCAAGGTATATGATTTTATCTGGGAGGAATTCTGTGACTGGTACATTGAGATGGTAAAACCAAGACTTTACAATGATGAGGACGAGACCAAGGCTGCAGCGCTCTGGACGTTAAAGACCGTATTAATCAATGCATTAAAGCTGCTTCATCCGTATATGCCATTTGTGACGGAGGAGATTTTCACCAATTTACAGGACGAAGAGGAGTCCATTATGATTTCTGCATGGCCTGAATTTAAGGATGAATGGAACTTTGAGAAGGATGAAAAGGCGGTGGATACCATTAAGGATGCGGTCCGGGGAATCCGGAACCTCCGGGCAGAGATGAACGTGCCAAACAGCAAAAAGGCAACGGTTTATGTTGTTTCCGAAAAGGAGGAGGTTCGCAGCATTTTTGAGGACGCAAAGGTTTTCTTTGCCACCCTGGGATTTGCTTCTGAGGTAATAATTCAGGCAGATAAGACCGGAATTGCAGAGGATGCTGTGTCAACGGTGATTCATGATGCAGTGGTTTATATGCCGTTTGCAGAGCTGGTAGATATTGAAAAGGAAATTGAGCGTCTTAAGAAGGAGCAGAAACGTTTAGAGGGAGAGATTAAGCGCTGTAACGGAATGCTCAACAATCCGAACTTTGTGGGCAAGGCTCCTGCCTCCAAGATTGAAGAGGAGAAGGCGAAGCTGGAGAAATATACAGGTATGCTTGCAACGGTGGAGGAGAGACTTGCACAGCTTGGAAGATAATGGATGCAGTGTTCTTTTCAGGTAAGCAATAGAATTATGTTGAAAAAAACGGTAAATTTTTTTATAATATTAAATAAATTTACAAGCAGTTTAATGAGGGAGGTTGAGTATGGGGTTATTTGACAAACTACTGGATAGAGGTGCGAAGGCGCTTGGCGATGTGGTATCCGATAAGCTTTCGGATGTGGTGAATGGTGACAATGAGATTGGAGAGACCTTCCGCAGTGTCAAATCGGCGGTGTCCTCTGTTGCGGGATTAAATGAACAGGATACGTGGGAGGAGCCGGGAAGCCGGAGAGGAATGTCCAATCATGGGAAAAAATCCCAGGTTCCGGAAAAAAGCTTTGAGGAGAAGCTTCAGGATATCTTACAAAATGCAGGAAATTATGAGCTTCGCAAAACGATTTCGCCGGATGAATTGGAGCAGGAATTTGGCAGGGAGATATATGCCCGCGGCGGCTGCTATTGTAAGCCGGAGAGTATTACCTATGGAATCTATAAGGGCGGTAACAGAGTGCTGATGATTCGCCTGTGGTGGGATTATGGTATGTACAGCCGTGTGGCAAACCGGCAGATTAAAGAATATTGTGATGCCAATGGGGTGAAGATGTTAGACTTTTTTGAATATCTTCCAAATGAGGAGGATTACATGGAGCAGAGAATCCGGGAGCAGCTGGTATAAAGCTTAACCGATTGATTTTTAGAATTGCAGGATACTGTTTACAGGGCTGAAAAAAATATTAAGGGGTTCTTTTTTGGACTTTTCTGGCAGCTCCGTAATGGTATATAGAAAAAGAGAAAAGCAGCGGAAGCTGCGCCTGTGATGGATGAAGCATATCCATTTATGATTTGCGAGAGCAGGTCTTAAAGGCTTTGCAGGCGGCATGGGTATGTTCAGTCTGGTAGAATGAAGCACGCTTTCATTCCTTCAAAGCATTTTCTCTTTTTGCGTCTGGCAGATGCCGGGCGTCTGGAAAGAAAAGACTTCGCTTTGTGCGTTTGCAAAAAGGCGGGGTCTTTTTTATATCATAGGACAGGGCTTGTTCTGCTAAAGTGGTAAAGTATATAATTTCCTATGATATAAAAACACTCCGTGAGGATCGCACTGCGGCGGATGGGAGAAAAATGTCGCTGAGGCGACCCGCCGCAGGCGGAGAATCTCGCAAAGCGGGATTCTATCTTGTATATGTGGAGCTGATTTTTGAAACCATGAGCGGTACAGATGTTTGTGTATAAAATATCCTCTAAAGGGGTGCGTTATATTTGGAAAGGGATTATATGGAGATATTGGATGCGCTGTATCTGCCGGAGACCTGGCAGGAATTTTTACAGCATAAAATCGAAAAGCAGCATTTATCTAAGCCGGAACAGGAGAAGCTGGAGAAATATATAAGAGAGGAAAAATATATCGAAATTCTGCACTCCATTGAAAATCCGCAGGCAAAGCTTCCCTTACCTGTGAAAAAGGAGGTTAACAAGGGCGGTGTGTCCAGAAAAAGAGTGGTGTATTCCTTTCCGGAGGAATTTAATATCGTGTTAAAAGCGATTGCTTTTTCATTGTACCGGTATGATGCTTTATTTGCGGCAAACTGTTATGCCTTCCGTAGAAGTTATGGTGTGAAGGATGCGATAAAAAGAATCCGTACAACAAAGGGAATTTCAGGAAAATACTGCCTGAAGATAGATATCCATGACTATTTTAATTCCATAGATGTTCCGGTACTGGTACATAAGCTGGAATTTCTAAGGGAAAAGGATGGCAGGGTATTCCGGTTGTTTGAAAGACTTTTAACAGAGGATAAGGCGCTGGCAGGAGAAGAAATTATCTCCGAAAAGAGAGGTGCCATGGCAGGCACGCCGGTTTCCCCGTTTTTTGCCAATGTATATTTAATGGAGATGGACTGGTATTTTGAAAACAGGGGAAATCTTTATTTCCGGTATTCGGATGACATTCTGGTTTTTGCCGATACCAGAGAAGAGCTGGAAGAACTTCAAAGGGAATTATATGAATGGGTAGAAGGACTGCATTTAACCCTGAATCCCCAAAAGGTTCATATCAGCCAGCCCGGGGAGCTCTGGGAATTTCTTGGCTTCTGCTATCAGAATGGCAGGGTGGATTTGTCAGAGAATACAAAGAAGAAAATAAAGGGGAAAATCAAACGGAAAGCCCATGCCCTCCGGAGATGGCAGGCAAAAAAGGGCTTATCCGGTGAGAAGGCGGCAAAGGGCTTTATCCGGGCAATGAATCACAAATTTTTTGATAAGGGAGAGGGAACGGATTTTTGCTGGAGCCGGTGGTTTTTTCCGAACCTGACAACGGTTGCCGGTTTGAAGGAGATAGATGCCTGCATGCAGCAGTATATCCGGTACTGTGTGACAGGAAGGCATTACAAGGGAAATTACCGCATTTCCTATGAACAGATGAAGCAGTGGGGCTACCGGAGTCTGGTGCATGAATACTATAACTATCCCCTTGTAAGACGTTAGGATGTTTTTTTGGTCTTTACCTTTGACCAGGAGGAGTAATACTTCTTTCCATTTATAAGCTTATAAGACCTTACACGGACATAGTATTTTTTCTTTGCCTTTAATTTTGTGATTGTTATCTTTGTTTTTCCCTTGCCGGCAACAACTTTCTTCTTGACGCCGGATTTAAAATTCTTCTTTGTGGAGCATTGTACCTCGTAACCATCCACGGTTTTTTTCTTGCAGGTTATGGTAAGCTTTTTTTTGCCGGCTGTGATTTTGGTTATGGAGGTAGCCGCTACCTTAACCGGAACCTGAACGCTGACAGAGGCAGAAACACCAGAACTGCTTACCGCTTTTATGACTGCCTTGCCATAGCCTGACGCTTTTGCCTTTCCACTCTGGTTTACGGATACTGCACTGGAATTGGAGGAGCTCCAGCTGATATCTCCCAGTACCTGCAGTTCTCCGTATGAATGATAGGTTCTTACGAGATTGTATTGTACCGTTGCATTTTTGCTAAGGCTTGTCTTTTTCGTATAGCCCGGCATTGCCACAATTTTTGCTTTTGACAGGGAGGAGGCGGGAACCTCTATGGTCTGTATGATGTTTTTGGCACTGCTTAAAGGAGCGGTGTCCATTTTGATGACAGTTCCATCCGCAAAGTCAAATGCTACCCAGTCCTCATTGGTAAATTCGCCAGCCCCGGTACCGTCAAAGTTCGCCATTCCCATATAGGTAGTAGCCGGATTAATCATACTTGTGTAATGTCCGGTTACACCCTGTCCCTGTTTCACCCAGGTGCTTTTTTCGGTGTACCACATGTTTACCGAGCCGGTAATGGTGTCTGCTCCCCAGGCGAGAACCTCTGCGTAGGAGGTGACGCCATTAGGAGCTGCAATGTCAAAGCAGCTTGCTCCTGTGGGTCTTTCATGCTGTGGATAGATTGCTGCCTCTGCAGCCCGGATTCGTGCAATAAACTCAAGGTCAGAGGACCATTTAATTGGTACATAGTCATTCATCGTCAGCTTGCGGTCAGGGTCCCTTGGGTCAGGATATCCCTTCTGACAAGCCTCCTTGCGGATTGCATTTACACGGTTAACTGCATTTTGCACATCATTGGCAAAGCTGCCCTCTAATCCCATCAGCACATTACCCCTGGATGCGGTTGCCACATCTGTTGGAAGAACCCTTGTTGTGGAGGTCCTTGCCAGAGCTTTCGTGTCCGGCAGTATACAGACTGCGCATATTGCAAATAAAGTTATTCCATATCGTATCATTTTTTGTATTTTCATAATTCTCACCTCTTGTCTTTTATTTTACGTCAGGTTATTTTGTTTTGCAATTATTTTCATTTAAATTCCATATAGCTCTTATAATATTCTCTGCATATTGAAAAATAACGAATCTTCTATAAAAAAAGTATTCTGTATTTATAAGATAAAAAATAAGGAGATACTGTATGAATCATTTGGATGAATTAGAATCTGAGGCAATCTATATTATGCGGGAGGTAGCCGCAGAATGTGAGAAGCCTGTCATGTTATATTCGATTGGAAAAGACTCATCTGTTATGCTGCATCTTGCATTTAAGGCATTTTATCCGGAAAAACCCCCGTTTCCGTTTTTACATGTGAATACAACCTGGAAATTTAAAGAAATGATAGCCTTTCGGGACGAGACTGCAAAGAGGCTCGGCATAGAAATGCTGGAATACATTAATGAGGAGGGGGTGCGCCAGGGAATCAATCCCTTTGACCATGGTGCAGCATATACGGATATCATGAAGACCCAGGCGCTTAAGCAGGCGCTTGATAAATACGGATTTACAGCAGCCTTTGGCGGAGGAAGAAGAGACGAGGAAAAATCCAGAGCCAAGGAGAGAATCTTTTCCTTTCGGAATGAAAACCATGCATGGGACCCGAAGAACCAGAGACCGGAGCTGTGGAAGCTTTACAACACCCAGATAAAAAAAGGAGAGAGCATAAGGGTATTTCCTCTATCAAACTGGACGGAAAAAGACATATGGCAGTACATTAAGAGAGAGAATATACCCATTGTTTCCCTGTATTATTCTGCGATGCGCCCCGTTGTCAGCCGGGACGGAAACCTGATTATGGTGGATGATGAACGAATGCGGTTAAGACCGGGGGAAAAGGTGGAACAGAAAATGGTCAGATTCCGGACGCTGGGCTGTTATCCCCTTTCCGGAGCAGTGGAGTCCAATGCTGTTACGCTGGATGAAATTATTGAAGAAACGCTGGCTTCCGTGGAATCAGAGAGGACGAGCCGTGTAATTGATTCGGATGGCGGAGCTGCCAGCATGGAAAAAAGAAAAAGGGAAGGATATTTTTAATATGAATGATAAGCTTCTTAAATTTATAACCTGTGGCAGTGTGGATGACGGAAAATCCACATTAATTGGACATTTGCTGTATGATGCAAAACTGATTTTTGCAGACCAGGAAAAAGCGCTGGTTTTAGACTCCAGGATTGGTTCCAGAGAGGGAAAAATAGACTATTCTCTTTTGCTGGATGGTTTGATGGCAGAGCGGGAACAGGGAATAACCATTGATGTTGCCTACCGGTATTTTTCAACAGAAAACAGAAGCTTTATTGTGGCAGATACGCCGGGGCATGAGGAATATACCCGGAATATGGCAGTGGGAGCATCCTTTGCTTCCCTGGCAGTGATTTTAGTGGATGCCAGCCAGGATGTACAGGTGCAGACAAAGCGGCATGCAAGGATTTGCGCACTTATGGGAATAAAGCATTTTGTATTTGCTGTAAATAAAATGGATACGATTTATTATGAGCAGTCGAAATTCAATAAGATACAAAAGCATATTAAGATTTTAATGGCAGAATTTGATTATGATTCGCTGTGTATTATTCCAGTTTCGGCTACGGAGGGAGATAACATTGTCAGAAAATCAGAGAATATGCGCTGGTATACGGGAACTACGCTGCTCTCCTATTTGGAGCAGATAGATGTGACGGAGAAGGAATCAGAGCAGGGCTTTACAATGCCAATCCAGAGGGTTTGCCGTCCGGACAGGAGCTTTCGGGGCTTTCAGGGTCAGATTGCTTCCGGCAGAATATCGGTAGGTGATGAGGTTACGGTGATGCCAAGTGGGGAAAAGGCGGTGGTCACAAATATCCTGCAGGGAAGCACTGAGGTACAGGAAAGCGAAAAGGGTTATGCGGTTACGGTTTCGCTGGATACGGAGGTAGATATTTCCAGAGGTTGTGTTCTGCAAAAGGAGGCAGAGCCGGAGACGGGCTCCTTATTTGAGGCATCTCTGCTGTGGATGGATGAGAGCAGTCTTGTGGAGGGAAAGAATTTTTTGTTAAAGCTGGGGACACAGCTGATACCGGCTACTGTTATGCGTATAAAATATAAGATTGATGTAAATTCCGGTGCGGAGGTATATGCGGATACCATATACAAGAATGAGCTGGCAAGCTGTGAGATATCAACAGGCAGCAGGATTGTTTTTGACCGGTTTTCCAAAAATAAGGAGCTGGGCTCTTTTATTCTGATTGACCGGGTATCAAATAAAACTTCTGCAGGAGGTATTGTGCAGCAGCCGTTAGCCCGGAATAATAATATAAAATGGCATGAGATGGATATTACGAGACAGATACGGGAAAACCAGCTGCAGCAAAAGGCAATGACGGTCTGGATGACAGGTCTTTCCGGGGCGGGAAAGTCTACTTTGGCAAATGAACTGGAAAAGAGACTGATTTCCATGGGAAAGCATACAATGCTTCTTGACGGGGATAACATCCGCATGGGCTTGAACAGGGATTTGGGCTTTAAGGAAAATGACCGGATTGAAAATATCAGACGGGTGGCAGAGGTTGCAAGGCTTATGAATGATGCGGGTCTGATTGTGATAACCTCCTTTATCTCACCGTACCGGTCAGACAGGAGGGTGGCAAGAGATATTGTGGGAGACCGGTTTATAGAGGTCTATGTGAGTACACCGTTAGAAGAATGTGAAAAAAGAGATGTAAAGGGACTCTACCAGAGGGCAAGAGCCGGGAAAATCAGTGATTTTACAGGAATATCCAGTCCTTATGAGAAGCCGGAAAGGGCAGAGATTGTGATTGATACAAGCAAATACGATATTGATGAGTGTACGGACAAAATCATGCAGATGTTAGAGCGGTATTTGTAGATAAAAATGCGTCAGAGGAGTAAGAGAGTATGAGAAAATGGAAGAAATGGCTGTTATCCGGAGTGCTTATTTTTGTGGCGGCAGGAATAACGGGATGTGGAGCCAGTGAGAATACGGAACGAATAAATGTGGGTTATTTTAACAATATAACCCATGCACAGGCATTGCTGATGAAGGCAGAGGGAACCTTAGAGGACAGTGTCCCGGAGGGTGTGCAGGTTAACTGGACAGCCTTTAATGCCGGTCCGGCAGAGGTGGAAGCGCTGTTTTCGGGAGATATTGATATTGGATATATCGGTCCGGTTCCGGCAATCAGCGCAAATGTAAAGTCAAACGGTGACGTGGTGGTGTTATCCGGTGCGTCTCAGGGCGGTGCAGTTTTGGTGAAACGAAAAGATGCCGGAATTGAAACAGTAGCAGACCTGGCAGGAAAAACCGTAGCAATTCCCCAGATTGGAAATACACAGCATTTATGTCTTCTGCATCTGATGGAGGAAAATGGTCTTAAAACCGTGGAGGAAGGCGGCGATGTGACGGTGAGTGCGGTTGCCAATGCGGATGTTGCGAATATGATGGACCGGGGGGATATTGATGCAGCACTGGTTCCGGAACCATGGGGAGCAACCCTGTTAGAGCAGGGGGCGGAAATACTGCTGGATTATGATGAAATCTATATGGACGGAAAATATGATGTGGCAGTGGTGGTTGTGCGCAAAGAGTTTATGGAAGAGAATCCGGAGCTGGTGGAAGCGTTTTTGGCAGAGCATGAGGCGGCTGCCGGAAGAATCGAAGAGGATAAAGAGACAGCTCTTAAGACAATCAACGAAGAACTGCAGCAGGCTACCGGAAAAGCCTTAAGTGAATCGGTTATCAGGCAGGCATTTGAACGGATTGGTGTGGCGACAGAGCTTAACAGGGAATCCCTTATGGGATTTGCACAGATAAGCCGGCAGGAGGACTTTATTAAAGAGGTGCCGGAGGAAAAGAACCTGTTCGCAGAGTAGTGGAGGAGCAGCATGTCATTAGTAATTGAAAATCTTTGCAAGCATTATGATAATAATGAAGCGGCAACCCTGAATGAAATTAATCTGGAGGTGGCAAACGGTGAGTTTATATGTATTGTCGGAGTATCCGGATGCGGAAAGAGTACGCTGCTGAATCTGGTTGCGGGACTGATTACGCCCACCAGCGGGCGGATTCTTCTGGACGGAAAAGAGATTACCGGACCGGGAGCTGACCGGACGGTAATGTTTCAGGAGCATGGCCTGTATCCATGGCTTACCGTAATCGAAAATGTAAAATTTGGGCTGAAATTAGCAGGCGCATCAAGGGAAATCCAGGAGGAAAAGGCGGCATATTATCTGGAAATGGTAGGCTTGTCCGAGTATAGAGACTATCCGATTCATCAGATATCCGGTGGGATGCGTCAGCGGACGGCACTTGCAAGGGCACTCACAATGGATTCCTCTGTTCTTTTGATGGATGAACCGTTTTCCGCACTGGACAAGCAGACTTCAAATAAGCTACGGGAAGAGCTTCAAAGAATCTGGCAGCAGACAGGGCGTACCATATTTTTTATTACCCATAGTGTAGAAGAGGCTGTGTATCTTGGCGACCGGGTGGTGGTGCTCTCCCCTAATCCGGAAAAGCAGATGGATATTATTGATGTTAAGCTGCAGCGTCCCCGGCATGTATATTCACCGGAATTTGTAGATTTGAGGCACCGGATTTTGGAGGAAATCCGAGGGGAGGCGATTTAGGATGGGAGTTTTTATATTTTTATGTATTTTGATTCTGCTCTGGCAGCTCTTTTACTGGGTAAGTGTGGATATATTTGCTTTTTGTAAGCCTTATGCCGTACCCTCCCCACTGGGAGTCGGAGAGCGGTTTGTTGAGCTTTGCAGCGACGGCACTCTGTTATCAGCAGTCGGTAATTCTCTGTTAAGGGGAATCACCGGATATGCGATTGCAGTGGTGGTGGGACTGATTCTGGGACTTCTCATCAATCATTTCCGCTATTTACAGAAAAATTTAAAGCCTGTGGTTCTGGGCATACAGACGCTTCCCAGTGTGTGCTGGGTGCCTTTTTCTATTTTATGGTTTGGCTTGTCAACAAAAGCAATTTTGTTTGTTGTGGTAATGGGCTCTGCCTTTGGTATTGCAATTTCGGTAGATAATGCAATAAAAAATGTACAGCCAATCTATATTAAGGCGGCACTCACCATGGGAGCGGGCAAACGGCAGCTCTACTGGCATGTTATTTTTCCGGCATGTCTGCCGGAGCTGGTATCTGGTCTTAAGCAGGGATGGTCCTTTGCATGGAGAGCGCTTATGGCGGGTGAGGTCATGACAACGTCGATTGGGCTTGGCCAGACATTGATTATGGGACGGGATTTGGCAGACATTAATCAGGTTATGCTGGTGATGCTGGTTATTGTTGTAGTGGGAATTATAATCGATAAGTGTTTTTTTACTGTGCTGGAAAAGAAAATCCTTGTCAAGCGGGGATTGTGGCAGTAAGGATTGTAATTTGAGAAGGAGGATTAGACATGAAAACGCTTTATTTGCATATAGGAATGCCGAGAACAGCCACAACTGTTTTGCAAAATTTCTGTTCCGACAATCAGGAGGAGTTGAACCGTCAGGGATATTGTTATCCCATAATGCCCTTCCGGTACCGGAATGCGAGCCGGCTTCGCACTGCACATTTTATGTTCGGAAGGGTTACGGATGAAAATGGAGAACGGGATATCGAGAAGGAAAAGCAGTATTTTAAGGAAGGCTTTGAAATACTTTATAACACCTTTGAGACATATGATAATGTAATTTTATCCGATGAGGGTTTGTGGAACTGCGGCTTCCGGGATGCAGACAATGTCTGGGCAAAGCTGAGACGGGAGATGAATGCCAATCATTTTACCACTAAGGTCATTGTTTATCTCCGCAGGCAGGATGATTTTCTGTTTTCCTGGTGGAGCCAGAGAATTAAAGAGGGTCTTTACCGGGAGTGTGTTTTATCCTGGGAGGAAATGACAACGCAGATGCCAATTGTGCATCTGGATTATTATGATATGCTGCATAACATTTCAGCGTATATCGGAGAAGAAAATCTGATTGTCCGGCGGTTTGATAAGGAATTTTTTGTTGGTGGTTCTGTTTGTGAGGATTTTGTTAATGCTGTCGGTCTTCAATATTCGGAGGCATATAAGGTTCGGGCAAAGACGCTTAACAGAAGTCTTACAAAGAACAATGCGGAAATAAAACGGATTTTAAATAAGCTTCCGGATTTGGATGCACGCAGTAACTGGATGTTTCAGAATATACTGGCGCATAATTCCAACAGCAAAAGGGATAATGAAAAGTACAGTATGTTTTCCAGACAGGAGGCAGAGGAGCTCTATGAAAAATACAGGGAGGGAAACCGGCTGATTGGGAAAGCATATATGGAAATGGAAGAAGAGGATTTATTTCCTTTTGAATACAGCGCTGAGCAAAAATGGACTCCGGATAATGAGGAAATGCTGGAGGATATCATACTGTTTATGGGAACCTCTTTTTTGACATTGGAGCAAAAGCTGGAAAAGCAATTGCAGGAGCAGAAAAGGGAAATAGAGAATCTCAGGGATATTATTAAGCATCCGGTAAGACGGGGCTTCAAAAAGATAAAGAATAAATTAAAGTAAATTTACAAAACAAGGGCGGGAATCAATTATAATATTGTCTAATATTACCAATAAAAATCATAAAATTTTCAATGAAGAGCAAAAAATATTCTATATTTTTTGCTCTTTATTTTTATTATACTAACAATATCAACAAAGGACACAGGTAAGGGTGTCAGTATAGAAAGGAGAGAAATAATATGAAGAAAAAAATAATAGCAATGACGATGGCAGTATTACTTGGATTTTCACTTACTGCATGTGGAACAGATGATTCCCAAAGTGGTGACGGCGGCTCCGTACAGACAGAAAATGATACGGCATCCGATTCCGCATCCGGAACAGCAAACAAGGATAAGCCTTTAGTATGGTTTAACCGCCAGCCATCCAACAGCTCTACAGGTGAGCTTGATATGGCTGCTCTGACTTACAACGATAATACATATTATGTAGGATTTGATGCAAATCAGGGTGCCGAATTACAGGGTACAATGGTTAAGGATTATATTGAGGCGAATATTGATAAGATTGACCGCAACGGGGATGGAGTAATCGGTTATGTTCTGGCAATTGGAGATATCGGACATAATGATTCCATTGCACGTACACGAGGTGTCCGTAAGGCGCTTGGTACAGGCGTTGACAAAGACGGTAATATCAATAGTGAGCCAGTGGGTACAAATACAGACGGCTCCGCTACAGCTGTACAGGATGGCTCCATTGAAGTTAACGGAAAGAAATATGTAGTGCGGGAGCTTGCTTCTCAGGAAATGAAAAACTCTGCAGGTGCTACCTGGGATGCAGCTACAGCAGGTAATGCAATCGGCACATGGTCATCCTCTTTTGGCGACGAGATTGATGTTGTTGTTTCTAATAATGATGGAATGGGAATGTCAATGTTTAATGCATGGTCAAAGGATAACAATGTTCCTACATTTGGTTATGATGCAAATAATGATGCAGTTGCTGCGATTGCAGAGGGCTATGGTGGCACAATCAGCCAGCATGCAGATGTGCAGGCATATTTGACACTTCGTGTTCTCCGCAATGCTCTTGATGGAGTGGATATTGATACTGGTATCGGTACAGAAGACGAAGCAGGTAATGTTTTAACGGATGATGTATATGTATATAATGAGGAAGAGCGTTCCTACTATGCATTGAATGTTGCGGTTACCGCTGATAACTATCAGGATTTTATGGATTCCACAAAGGTTTATGAGCCGGTATCAAACCAGCTTGATGAAAGCGCACATGCTACAAAGAAGGTATGGCTGAATATTTACAACGCTTCGGATAACTTTTTAAGTTCAACATACCAGCCGCTGCTTCAAAACTATGATGACCTTCTTAACCTCGATGTGGATTATATCGGTGGTGATGGACAGACAGAATCTAATATTACAAACCGTCTTGGAAATCCAAGCCAGTATGACGCATTTGCCATTAACATGGTTAAGACGGATAATGCGACCTCTTATACATCCTTACTTGACCAGTAATAGCTGTTCAAATAAAGACAGGCAGGCTATTAGGGAGAAGAATTTCTCCCTAATAACCTCTTTTTTTAAAATAATGTGTTTTTCTGAAAATCCGCCTGCAGGAAACCACCATAATATTTGATTCAATACTGAAAAATATTAATAAATAGGAGTAATGACAATGGTAGATGAAAAAGTGGATATCGTCTTATCGATACGCAATATGAGTAAGTCCTTTGGCCGGAACAGAGTTTTGGATCATATCAATATGAATGTGAAGCGCGGAACAGTTATGGGTCTTATGGGCGAAAATGGCGCCGGTAAGTCGACGATGATGAAATGTCTTTTTGGTACCTATCAGAAAGATGAAGGCAGTATTATCCTTGATGGCAAGGAAGTTAATTTTTCCGGACCTAAAGATGCTCTTGAAAATGGCATTGCTATGGTTCATCAGGAATTGAACCAGTGTCTGGAAAGAAATGTAATAGACAATTTATTTCTTGGACGTTATCCCGTTAATTCCATGGGAGTTGTTGATGAAGGCAGAATGAAATCGGAAGCCTCTGAGCTTTTCAGAAAACTGGGTATGACTGTAAATCTCACACAGCCGATGCGGAATATGTCGGTCTCCCAGAGACAGATGTGTGAGATTGCCAAGGCGATTTCCTATAATTCAAAGGTAATTGTTCTTGATGAGCCAACCTCTTCATTAACGGTACAAGAGGTTGATAAATTGTTTGAAATGATGAGAATGTTAAAAGAACAGGGTATATCTTTGATATATATCTCTCATAAGATGGATGAAATTTTTGAAATCTGTGATGAGATATCGGTACTTCGCGATGGTAATCTTGTCATGACAAAACGTGCGGAAGATACAAATATGAATGAGTTGATTGCAGCTATGGTTGGCCGGTCTCTTGAAAACCGGTTTCCGCCGGTTGACAACAATCCAAAAGATGTAATTTTATCAATTCAGCATCTGTCTACAAAATTTGAACCGCATTTGCAGGATATCTCATTTGATGTAAAAGAAGGAGAAATTTTTGGGTTGTATGGTCTGGTTGGAGCCGGACGGACGGAGCTTTTGGAGACAATTTTTGGTGTCAGAACCAGAGCGGCGGGACGTGTGTATTTTAATAATCGTCTCATGAACTTTAGCAGTGCGAAGGAAGCTATGGAGCATGGATTTGCCATGATTACGGAAGAACGGAAAGCAAACGGGCTGTTTCTGAAAGGTGACCTTACATTTAATACAACAATTGCAAATTTGAATCATTATAAGTCGGGAGTAGCACTTTCCGATTCCAAAATGGTAAAGGCAACTGCAAATGAAATCAAAATCATGCATACAAAATGTATGGGACCGGAAGATATGATTTCAAGCCTTTCCGGTGGAAACCAGCAGAAGGTTATCTTTGGAAAATGGCTGGAACGTGGACCGCAGGTGTTTATGATGGATGAACCCACAAGAGGAATTGATGTTGGCGCAAAATATGAGATATATGAATTGATTATTAATATGGCGAAACAGGGAAAGACAATTATCGTGGTTTCATCTGAAATGCCGGAAATTTTAGGAATTACGAACCGCATTGGTGTTATGTCAAACGGACGCCTTTCTGGAATTGTTAACACGAAGGAGACAAATCAGGAAGAGCTTTTAAGGCTCAGTGCAAAATATCTATAATGAAGGAGAATGATGGATATGGCTAATGAAAACAGTAAAATTCTTACTGCTGAACAGGAAATGCAGCTGCGTCAGCCAATAGAGGATTATGTTGGTAAAATTCAGGAAAAGATTGACAGTCTCAGGAAGGACGGCACGAATAAGGTGCTTGCACTTCAAAACAGTATTGACAGTATAAAAAGAGACTGTACCCTTACAAAGAAGGAGAGAGAGACGGAGATTGCTAAAAACCAGGAGGAGCTGGTAAAGGCAAAAAAAGTAGAAGAAAAAAATAAAGAAGAAATTTCCGGATTAATTTCAGATGCGGAAGCTTATCTCAAAGCACATTTTGACAAAGATTATTACCAGGTGGTTAAAAAAAGCTGTGAGTATGAAAAGATAGCCGCAAAAGAAAAATACCACAAAAAGGTGGAGAAGCTGCAAAAAGAGCATCATGAAATCCTTTCAAAGCTTTCTGACAAGCAGGAGATAAAGGATGAAAAATATGTCTATAAAAACAAGCTGTTCGATGCTAAAATGGAGCTGGAGAAGGAGCTTCAGCAGATAAAGGACAGAAGACATGCAGCGTATACGTTTAAATACCATTTAATTGACTTACTGCGCTTATCAAAGTTTACCTTTATGGAATCAAAGGTGCAGAAATGGGAAAATTATAAATATACGTTTAACCGCCGGACATTTCTCCTGCAGAATGGTCTGTATATTGTAATTCTTCTGATTTTTATTATGTTATGTATTATTACGCCGATGGTAAAGCATACACCGCTGCTTACATATAATAATGTTTTAAACATTCTTCAGCAGGCTTCCCCTCGGATGCTTCTCGCTCTTGGTGTTGCTGGATTGATTCTTCTTACCGGTACAGACCTTTCCATTGGACGTATGGTTGGTATGGGTATGACAACTGCAACGATTATCATGCACCAGGGAATCAATACAGGAGCGGTTTTTGGCCATGTATTTGATTTTACCGGGATACCCGTTGGGGGCAGAGTGGTTTTGGCATTGGTAATGTGCATATTTTTGTGTACATTTTTTACATCAATTGCAGGCTTTTTTACGGCGAAATTTAAGATGCATCCGTTTATCTCTACAATGGCAAACATGCTGATGATTTTTGGAATTGTTACATATGCAACAAAGGGTGTGTCATTTGGTGCGATTGAACCGACGATTCCCAATATGATTATTCCGAAAATAAATGGCTTCCCGACGATTATTCTCTGGGCAGTGGCAGCAATTGCAATTGTATGGTTTATTTGGAATAAGACTACATTTGGAAAGAATCTGTATGCGGTTGGAGGAAACCCGGAGGCTGCATCAGTTTCCGGTATTTCCGTATTCCGTGTAACAATGGGAGCATTTATCCTGGCTGGTATTTTATATGGATTTGGCTCATGGCTTGAATGTGCAAGAATGGTTGGTTCGGGCTCTGCGGCTTATGGACAGGGCTGGGATATGGATGCAATCGCCGCCTGCGTTGTAGGAGGTGTCTCTTTTACCGGTGGTATTGGTAAGATATCAGGTGTAGTAGTTGGTGTACTGATTTTTACAGCCCTTACCTATTCTCTTACAATTCTTGGTATTGATACAAACCTTCAGTTTGTATTTGAAGGTATTATCATTCTCTCGGCAGTAACACTTGATTGTCTGAAATATGTTCAGAAAAAGTAATTGTCAGTGGATGCAAAAGGAGCCAGATGCAGTTCTGGTTCTTTTTGCATGTCCGGAAGACAGCAGCGTTTACTTTCAAAGATGCATTTGTTATAATGTTAAAAATATTAAGCAGATGTGAAATGCATATATGGAGAAAAAATATGGGTAAATATACAGTGCTTCTGGTGGATGATGAGGAAGAAGTAATACAGGTTATTATGAAAAAAATTGACTGGGAGGGGCTCGGCTTCTCTGTGATTGGACATGCAGGTAACGGAGTAAAGGCTCTTGAGATGGTGGAGGAATTTCAGCCGGATGTTGTTATGACAGATATTAAGATGCCCTATATGGATGGGATGGAGCTGGCGGATTCCATTAAAACCAGATTTCCTACAACCAAGATTCTGCTTTTTACAGGCTTTGATGAATTTGAATATGCGAAGGAGGCTGTTCATCTGGAGGTCGAAGAATATATTCTCAAGCCGGTAAATTCTGTGGAGATGACCGGTGTATTCTCACAGCTCAAAATAAAACTGGACCAGGAAATTAGCGAAAAAAGAAACGTGGAGATTTTGCAGAAATACTATATGGAGTCATTGCCCTTTTTGCAGGCGAATTTTTATTCTACGCTAATTGAAGGAAGAGTCCGGGAAGAAGAGGTTCAAAAGTATCTTTCGGATTATCAGATTTCCTTTGCAGGTCCGTTTTTTTGCTGCCTTGTCATTCATACCTCATCAAATCAGGTGCCTGAGAATATGAATCCGCTGCTATTATCTACATCGGTTCAAAAACAGGCAGAGGAACGCTTTGGAGAAAAATGGCAGGTTAAATTCTTTACGTATATTGGAAATACCGTTGCAATCCTGCAGCTTAATGATGAAAATGAAATTACGGAGCTGACAGATGAATGTGACCGGTTTTGCAAATATGCCCGGCGTATCATCGGTGCTGTTGTCACTATAGGGGTAGGGTCGGTCTGTAACAATATTCTTGAATTGTCACAATCCTATAGCAGTGCAAGGGAGGCGGTCTCCTACCGGGTACTCTTTGGTGCTTCCAGGGCAATTAATATGAAGGAGATTGTGCCGAAAAAGCCGGGAGAATCCAATATGATGAATGATGCTGAATTGTCGAATCTGTTTAAAATGATTCGTTTGGGTTCGCCGGAGGATGTAAGGAAGGCGGTTGATAAATATTTAAACCATGTACTTGTTCCGGCAAAGTCTTTACAGCATCATTACATTGCTGTTATGGAACTGATTGGTGGATTATATCGGTTTTCGGTTAATAATAATATAGAAACAGAGGATTTCCTGGGAGATATAAGAAAGCTATATAGCAGGCTGCTCGATTTGGAGTATGATGCGCTGCGGGAATGGGTCATTCAAGTCAGTCTGTCCTTCCGGGAGGAATTAATCAGTGCCCGGAGCAAATCAACAAAGTCCTTTGTAAGCAAGGCAAAGGAATATGTTCATAATAATTATGCAGATGAAGAGCTTTCACTGGATAGCATCTGTGAAGTTTTGGGTGTATCCAATTCGTATTTTTCTACTGTGTTTAAAAAAGAGACGGGAAATTCATTTATAGGATACTTAACAGATTATCGCATGGACCGGGCATCCCGCCTTTTAATTGAAACGAATGAAAAAAATTATATTATAGCTCAAAGTGTCGGGTATGCGGACCCCAATTATTTTAGTTATGTATTTAAAAGGAGATTTGGTGTGTCACCCTCAAAATACAGAACGGAGTATGCAAATAAGTGAAGAGTAAGTATATCAGGAAATTAAAGAACTTAAAACCAAGAGGAATGCAGCCTACGATTATGCTGGCATTTTCTGTGATATCTATTTCAATAATGCTGGTTCTGGGGATTGTGATGTATCTCCGGTTTTCAACCTTATCCCGGCAGGAGATGATACAAAGTACGCAGATGCTGATGGAGCAGACCGGGGAAAATCTGGAGGATTATCTGGTCAGTATGCGGCAGATATCGGATGCCGCTTACTATGATGTCATAAAAGAAAATGACTTAACCAGCCAGAACAAGGATATTCAGCGTGGAATGAATCTTTTGTATGAAGCAAACAGAGACAATCTGCGAAGTATTGCCATATACAATAATTACGGAAGCCTGATGGCAGCAGAACCGGTGGCAGTCCAGAAAGAAGACCCGGATGTTACCAGACAGGATTGGTATGTACAGGCTATGGATAAGATGGAGAATATGCATTTTTCCACTCCGCATATTCAGAATCTGTTTGATGATACGGCATTTCGCTATTATTGGGTCATTTCATTAAGCCGTGTCGTTGAACTTACGGATGAGGGGGTTCCGCAGTTAGGCGTTTTACTTGTAGATATGGATTTTTCCAGCATTTCACGGATGATGAAACAGATTAATACATTAGATAACGGACAGTATTATTATTTATGTGATAATAACGGACAAATCATCTATCATCCTCAGCAGATACAAATCAGTAATGGAATTTGTAATGAGAACAGTGAAATAGCAGCACAATACAAGGATGGTGTTTATGATGAAGTGTTTGAAGGAGAACAGCGGAAAATTGTTGTTGATACCATTAGTTATACCGGTTGGAAGCTGGTTGGAGTGATTCCGTATACCACGTTTACTCACGGAATGATTGGTATCAGGTATTTTATTGTAATGATTATGCTTCTTATGGCAATGATGCTTGTTATTATCAATCGTGTTATTTCAGTCAGGATTTCCAGTCCTATTTTGAAATTAAATGATTCCGTCAAAGAATTTGAAGCGGGAGAAAAACCGGAGATTTATATTGGTGGACCGCTGGAAATCAGGCAGCTGGGACATTCTATTCAAAGGTCATATGAACAGATTGATATGCTGATGAAGAAGATTGTCTGGGAACAAAATGAGAGAAGAAAAAGTGAGCTCGATGCCCTGCAGAGCCAGATTAATCCTCATTTTTTATACAATGCCCTGGATTCTATTACGTGGATGATTGAAGGAGGGCGTAATGATGATGCAGCTTTTATGATTTCGCAGCTGGCAAAGCTGTTTCGGATTAGCCTTTCTAAGGGACATACGATAATCAGTGTGAAGGATGAGCTGCAGCATGCGGAAAGCTATATGAATATACAGAAGGTCCGGTATAAGGATTCCTTTTCTGTTACATTTGATGTGGAGCCGTCCATATATACCTGTTGTACCGTAAAATTAATATTGCAGCCGATTCTGGAAAATGCGATTAATTATGGGGTTGGAGGCATGGATGACTGCGGAGAAATCAGGGTGACGGGTTTGCGGAAGGATGGGAAAATTATTCTTTCCGTCACCGATAATGGAATTGGAATTCCGGAGGATGAGGTAAAGCTTTTGCTTACAGACAATAACCGGGTTCATAAAAAAGGCTCGGGAGTTGGTCTTGTAAATGTAAACAACCGTATTCAGGTTCTTTTTGGCAAGGAGTATGGTCTTATTGTTGAAAGTGAACCGGATGAGGGAACAACCGTTTCTATCTGCATTCCGGCAGTTCCGTATACGGAAGAAAATAGAAAGAATATTGAAGAGGGACATGTATATTAGCAGGCAAAAACGGATTATGGAAAGAAGCTGGGTAAGTAGAGATGAAAAATAGTAAAAAATTATTTATTTTAATTGAATCTGTTCTGGCTGTTCTGGTTATTATAGTGGCAATTCTTATGGTACAGGAAAAAAACGGAAGGGCTCTTTATAAGGTTTCTGTGATTATTCAAAATTCGGATGATAATCAATGGTCTGCGTTTAAATATGGATTGAAAATGGCAGCAGAAGACCATGGAATAGAGATGTATGTTGTCAATACCGGAGAAGAATTGTCCGTTGAGGACGAAAAGCGGATAATAGAAAGTGAAATAGATAATGGGGCGGATGCAGTTATTGTGCAGCCTGTTCCGGATGCGGAGGAAATGCTGGAAAAGATTAGAAGTAAGGTTCCGGTTATGCTTGTAGAGTGCTCGGCATCCGAGGAAAGAACCTCTGCCGGGATTCCTGTTACGGCACCGGACAATTATGCTATGGGTGTAACCTTAGCAGAGGAGCTGTTAAAGGATTATGAAGGAAAAATTAATGACAAAAAAATAGGGCTTCTTTCAAAGACAGATGATTCGGAGGTTGTTACTGACCGGGAAAGGGGATTTAAAGATGCATTAATGGATGCAGGAGCCCAGATTAGCTGGTCCATCAGTGAAGCTTCTTTTACAGAGGATAGAGAAGCGTTTCTGGAAGACCAGCCAAGGGTGGATTATGTGATTGCACTTGATGATGACAGTCTGACGAGGGCAGGAGAATGTGCCGCGGCTAATAATCTGCACGGCGCATTGGTATATGGAATTGGATATTCTACGGAAGCGGTTTATTATCTGGACACAGGTGTTGTGGAATGCCTGGTGGTGCCCGACGGATTTAATGCAGGTTATCAGAGTCTGACAGAGGTTGCCGAAAATTTGGAAAAGTATTTTGACAGGCTGCAAAACAGAGAGGTTTCCTATATGATTATGCGCAGAGATACATTGTTTACAAAAAAAAACCAGGAGGTTCTTTTTACAATGAGCCAGTAGGTTTTAGGGTTTATAGATTTGGAAGGGCTGTGATATATAATGAAGAAGAAATTATTTGCAGCAGGAATTATTTTCTGCATAAGCATACAGTTATTATGTGCCTGTGGAAGGCAGGAGCAGACTGTGCCGCGTAATATCCACATCGGAGTGACATATTATAATCAGAGTGATACATTTCTCAATGAGCTTCTTGCCTGTTTCAGAGAGCAGCTTGATTATCTTGAAAGAGAGGACTGCGATATTACAATGACAATCCGGGATGCAGCAGGGTCACAGCGGACACAGGATGACCAGGTGGCTTCGTTGATTACGGAGGGGTGCGATATTCTGTGTGTCAATCTGGTGGACCGGGCGGACCCATCGGAAATAATTGATGTTGCAAGAGAGAATGATGTGCCGATTATCTTTTTTAACAGAGAGCCTGTTGCAGAAGATTTGAAGCAGTGGGATAAGCTTTATTATGTTGGCGCAGATGCAAAGCAATCCGGTGTGATGCAGGGAGAACTGGCGGTTGATATAATACAGGAAAATAGCCGGATAGACCGCAACAAGGACGGAAAGATTCAATATGTGGTGCTTGAGGGGGAAGCGGGTCATCAGGATGCAATTATCCGTACGGAAAGCGTGGTTGACACCTTGAAAAATAGCGGTATTGAGCTGGAGAAGCTTAGCTGGCAGATTGCAAACTGGAACCGGGCACAGGCGCAAAACCGGATGACGCAAATGATTGGCCAGTATCAGACAGAAATTGAGCTGGTTCTGGCAAATAATGACGATATGGCATTAGGTGCAATTGATGCCTATGAGAAGACCAATTTTACAGAGTCAGCACTGCCGGTGTTTTTAGGAATTGACGGTACGGATGCCGGACTGCAGGCAATTCTGGATTCAAAGCTGGCAGGAACCGTATATAATGATAAAGAGGGGCAGGCGGAGGCTATGGCCAGACTGGCAGTTGCCATTGCTTCAGGAGAGGGTATGGAAGAAATAGAATTTGAAAATGATAAATATATCTATCTGCCCTATTCTAAGGTTACAAGTGAAAATGTCCAAAGTTATCTTGAGAAAAATAGCCATTGACAGAATGGCTGTTTTTTCTTATAATTCACTTTATGACGTTAAAGCTTTAAAACATAAGCGTTTTAAAGCTGCAAACCGGTGAATGTCCGGTGCTATGTCAAATTTATGAGACAAAAGAGAGAGGGAGAAAGAGAAAATGGCAGTTAAAATTTTGTTACTTGTTGTATTTTTTGCTGTTATGGTCGGGATTGGTATTTATTCGAGAAAAAGTGCGACCAATGTCAATGATTTTGTGCTGGGAGGAAGAGGGGTAGGACCGTGGCTTACTGCGTTTGCCTTTGGTACTTCGTATTTCTCTTCTGTTGTATTTGTGGGCTATGCCGGACAGTTTGGCTGGAAATATGGTCTTGCCTCCACCTGGATTGGTCTTGGAAATGCCTTTATCGGAAGTCTGTTAGCCTGGCTTGTATTGGGAAGAAGAACCCGTGTCATGACCCAGAAGCTGGATGCAAAGACCATGCCGGAATTTTTTGGAAAGCGTTATGATTCCAAGGCTCTGCGCATTGCAGGCTCTGCAATTGCCTTTGTGTTCCTTGTACCGTATACGGCGTCCATTTACAACGGTCTCTCCAGATTGTTTGGAATGGCTTTTGATATCGACTATAAGGTTTGTATTATCGTAATGGCATTGCTGACCGGTGTTTATGTCATTGTGGGCGGTTATATGGCTACGGCGCTGAATGACTTTATCCAGGGCATTATCATGCTGTTTGGTATCTGTGCAGTTATTGTGGCAGTGCTAAACGGCCAGGGCGGATTTTTAAATGCAGTAAAGGAGCTTTCCCTTATTTCTGCGGAGGATGCTGCGGTTCCGGCATTGTCCGGAGGACAGGGACTTCTCACAAGCTTTTTTGGACCGGACCCGGTTAATCTGTTAGGTGTAGTCATCTTAACCTCCCTTGGGACCTGGGGGCTTCCTCAGATGGTACATAAATTTTATGCCATTAAGGATGAAAAAGCAGTTAAGACCGGTACCGTGGTTTCTACCTTTTTTGCCATCATTATATCCGGCGGCTGTTATTTTCTCGGAGGCTTCGGACGTCTGTTTGACAGTCCGGCAATTTACAATGCGGACGGAAGCATTGCATATGATTCCATTGTACCCCAGATGTTATCCACGTTACCGGACATTTTGATTGGTATTGTTATTGTACTGGTGCTCTCTGCTTCCATGTCTACCTTATCCTCACTGGTGCTGACCTCCAGCTCCACTCTGACGCTGGATTTTTTAAAGGAATCGGTTGCCAAAAATATGAGTGATAAAACGCAGCTTATTGTCATGCGTGTACTGGTTGCAGGCTTTATTATCCTGTCTGTTGTACTGGCATTGAACCCGCCTACCTTTATCGCCCAGCTTATGGGTATTTCCTGGGGCGCGCTGGCAGGTGCATTCTTAGCACCATTTATGTATGGTCTTTATTCAAAGAGGATTACGAAGGCGGCTGTATGGGCAAGCTATATTGTGGGTGTGGGAATTACGGTTTCCAACATGTTCATTGGCTTTATCGCATCTCCGATTAATGCAGGAGCCATCACGATGCTTGCAGGTCTGATTGTGGTTCCGCTTGTAAGCCTGGTTACACCAAAAATGGACAAGGAATATGTGGAGGATATCTTTACCTGTTATAATGAAACGGTTACCGTGCACAAGAAGAGTTCCTTAGAGGAGTAGGGAAATTTGAAATTTAATAAATAGATGAATATACCCCGGATAATAAATGAAATTATCCGGGGTATATTTGTGCATGATAACCTGTATTATCGCAACTGGAAGTTGCCGAAATTCCATTATTAAGTGGTTGATTTGGATGCTTTTATAAAATATAATTCAGATTGGAGGTGTGACGCTATGAACTTTGCAGAAAAATTATTGACTTTGAGAACACAGTATGGATATTCGCAGGAGGCGCTTGCAGAGAAACTAAATGTAAGCAGGCAGGCAATTTCAAAATGGGAGCTGGGCACAACGCTGCCCGAAACCGATAAAGTAATTACAATCAGCAATTTTTTTGAAGTTTCAACGGATTATCTGTTAAAGGATAATATTCAGTTGAATAATAATGAAAGTTTAGATAGAGTAGTCTTAAAGTTTTTAGGTTCCGCACAGGACATGGATGATATATCCAAGGAGCTGGTGGATATTATGAAGGATGGAATCATTGATGATAACGAAAAAATACGGATGGATGCCATTATAGATACGTTAGATGCCATAGCCGCTATCATTGATGAGATAAAGCAGAAGATGAATATGGCATAGTATAAAAGGTTCAGGAGGGCAACCGGGAGTTGCCATGAGTAGATAATAAAAATAATAGAATCCCGGCAGCAGGTAAGGATACAGAGGTATTGTTATCTGCTGTTTTTGTGTTACGGGGCAGTATAATATTTTTTAATGCAAATTAAGTGGCAAAATCCCTCATACAATGATATACTTACATGAGGTTAGTTTCTATTTCGATAAAATAAAGATAAAGGTGAGTAAGATGCATAAAGAGTTTGTGATGGGAAATGAAGCCATTGCCTTAGGCGCAATGGCGGCAGGTGTAAATGTTGTCTCGGGATATCCGGGAACTCCCTCCACCGAGGTGTTAGAAAGTGTTGCAAAGCGTAATGACGGCAGTATCTATGTGGAGTGGTCGGTTAATGAGAAGGCAGGTCTGGAAGTGGCGGCAGCAGCGGCTTACAGTGGAGCAAGAACCATGGTGACCATGAAGCAGGTGGGATTAAATGTTGCCAGTGACCCGTTAATGAGTCTTGCTTATGTGGGTGTCAAGGGCGGCATGGTGGTAATGGTGGCGGATGACCCGGGGCCGATTTCTTCCCAGACGGAGCAGGATACAAGAACTTTCGGGCAGTTTAGCAAGCTGCCTGTATTTGACCCGTCCTCTGTGGAAGAGGCGTATAAGATGATTCAGAGTGCATTTGAGATTTCTGAGGAATATCACACACCGGTGCTGTTCCGCTCCACCACAAGGGTATGTCACGCCTATGCCTCCATTGAGGTGAAGGAGAAAGAGGAGTATTACGAGAATAAGCCGGAGGGCTTTGTAAAGGATTCCTCAAAATGGGTTATATTTCCGAAGCTTTCCCATAGAAGACACGGTGAAATTGAGGACAGCCTGCCGGTGATTGGAAAGGCACTTGGGCAGCTGCCTTACAATAAGCTTTTTGGAAGCAGACAGGCATCAGTTGGAATCGTATGCGGAGGAATCAGCTATTCCTATGTAAGGGAGGCACTGGAGATACTCAGGGAACAGACCGGCTTTGATATGCTGGGAGACACCGTATCAGATGTATTTCCCAATATCCGCCTGTTTAAAGTGGGAACACCCCATCCGTTTCCCGAGGATAAGGCACTGGAATTTATGGAAGGGCTTACTGCTGTTTTAGCTGTAGAAGAATTAGATTCGGTGCTTGAGCGTATGCTGCTGCAGTGTGCAGGCAGGCATCAGATTGCCATACAGATTGATGGAAAAATAAACGGGATTGTACAAAATGCGGGGGAGAACAGTGTAGAATCGGTAAAGAAGAATATTATAGAGTTTTTACAGCTGCAGGAGGCACCGGGAATTACAGATGAATCCCGGGAGGATAATGCGGACATCGGGGAGGAGGCGTCCCTGCCGGAGCTTCCGGTACGTCCGCCGGTTCTGTGTGCCGGCTGCCCGCACCGGGCATCCTTCTATGCAGTGAAAAAGGCAATGGAGGGAAAGAAGGCGGTTTTCTGTGGGGATATCGGGTGCTACACCCTGGGAAATGCGAAGCCTTTGGATATGACGGATACCTGTCTGTGTATGGGGGCAGGCATTACCATGGCGCAGGGCTTTTCAAGGGTGGAAAAGGATACCACCTGCTTTGCCTTTGTGGGAGATTCCACCTTCTTTGCATCCGGCATGACCGGTGTTGTCAATGCGGTATATAATCAGCATGACATGGTTTTAGTGGTGCTGGATAATTCCACCACTGCCATGACAGGACACCAGCCTCATCCTGGAACCGGAAAGACCATGATGGGGGATATTGTAAATAAAATCAGCATTGTGAAGATATTAGAGGCAATCGGTTTAACAGAGGTGCGCACGGTGAATCCGTTAGAGCTTAATGATGCAATTGAAGCCGTGAAGGAAACTGTTGCCAGGCCCGGGGTGAAGGCAATTATTTTCAAGTCTCCCTGTATTGCAGTATCAAAGCCGGAGAAACAGTGTACAATTGATTCGGAAAAATGTATTAACTGTAAGAAATGTATCCGTGAGCTGGGCTGTCCCGCCATCACGGTAAACGAGGGAAGGGTTGTGATTGAACCGTCTCTCTGCTTTGGGTGCGGAATCTGTAAAAGTGTCTGCCCGGTGGGGGCAATAGGAGGTGGCAGAAATGAGTAAGAGTGTTATCTTGTGTGGTGTCGGCGGACAGGGAACGGTGCTGGCATCGAAGCTGATATCTTATGCCGCCATGGCGAAGGGTGAAATGGTAAAAGCTGCCGAGACCATCGGCATGGCACAGCGGGGCGGCAGTGTGACCAGTCATGTGCGTATCGGTGAGGGAGCATTTTCTCCGCTGATTCCGGAGGGAAAGGCGGATGTGATGATTGCCTTTGAGCCGGCAGAAGCGGTGAGAAATCTGTGCTATCTTAAAAGCGGCGGCGTGGTGGTTGTTTCCCAAAAGGCGGTAAAGCCGGTGACAGCTTCGTTGGCTGCAAAGGAGTATGAGGCAGGCGAAATGCTGTCTTATCTGAAGAGCAAGGTGGAGCGCCTCATTATTGTAGACGGGGAGGCGGCTGCAGAGAAGCTTGGCTCTTCCAAGGCGCTTAATGTGGTGCTGCTTGGGGCGGCGATTGCCTGTAATGAAATTGATATCTCCATGGAGGAGATAAGGGAGGCTGTCAGAAAGAAGGTGCCGGAGAGGTTTCATGAATTGAATTTCCAGGCATTAGAGGTCGGAAAGGATGCAGCCCGGCAGGGTAAGGGCAATGGCTGAGCTATTCTGTAAATTGTGTGAATAGGAAGCTGCTTCCTGTAATATGATAAGGTTAGAATGTCTGTTAGTAAAAGGAGATTTTATGCTGAAAAAATATTTGATTACGTTTTTTATTTCAATGGTGCCGTTAATTGAGTTAAGAGCTGCAGTACCCTATGCAATTGGTATGGGTTTGCCGGTAGTGCCGTCCTATATTGTGTGTATTGTAGGAAATATGCTGCCGGTTCCGATTATCTTTCTGTTTGCCAGAAGAGTGCTGGAATGGGGCAAGGATAAAAAGTATATTGGAAGGTTTTTTACATTTTGTCTGGAGAAAGGACACAAGGGCGGTGAGAAATTAAAGCAAAAGGCAGGAAAGGGATTATTCTGGGCACTGCTTTTATTTGTGGGGATTCCCCTTCCGGGAACGGGAGCCTGGACAGGAACCCTTGCAGCCAGCATTCTGGATATGGATTTTAAGACCAGTGTACTGGCGGTGATGTTAGGGGTTATTCTGGCGGGAATCATCATGGGTCTTGTCAGCGCAGGCTTGTTCAGCGGTCTGGAAATGCTGTTTCAATAATACGGATAAATGTACTGTGAGTGGATTTGTGGCAAAAATGAAATAAAAAACTATGCAATTTAAAAGGGGTATGCTATATTAGGAAATGGTGGCAGTCCGGAATCGTTACAGATAACAGGAGCTTATGTTTAGGATAAGAAATGGTATTTGAGAGAAGAACTGCCGGATTATACATACAGGTGGAGAATATATTTTATGAAGATGAAGGATAGTCAGTTTAGGCAGATAAAAAAGCAGTTAGAACGATTGGCAGGAAGTAATACCTTTTATGGAGAAAAATTACAGGGGATTGATATCTCAGAGATTCAGTCCCAGGAGGATTTTGAAAAGCTTCCGTTTTCGGAAAAGAGTGATTTAAGGGATGCATATCCGTTGGGATTAATGGCAGTTCCGGAGGAGGAGATTGTAAGAATCCATTCCTCTTCGGGAACGACAGGAACGCCGGTTATCATTCCCTATACAGCGAAGGATGTGGATGACTGGGCAATCCAGTTTGCAAGATGCTATGAGATGGCAGGGATAACGGATAAAGACCGTATCCAGATAACGCCGGGCTATGGCTTATGGACGGCGGGAATTGGTTTTCAGAACGGCTGTGAAAAGTTAGGTGCAATGGCGATTCCCATGGGTCCGGGTAATACGGATAAGCAGATTCAGATGATGGTAGACATGAAGTCAACGGTTATCTGCGCCACCTCCTCCTATGCATTGCTGCTGGCAGAGGAGATTGCAAAGAGGGGACTGAAAGACCGGATTCATTTGAAAAAGGGTGTCATTGGCTCGGAACGCTGGGGTGAAAAGATGCGCAGCCGTATCCAGAATGAACTGGGAATTGAGTTATATGACATTTACGGACTTACAGAGGTGTATGGTCCGGGGATTGGTGTGAATTGCAGCAAACAGACCGGGATTCACTACTGGGACGATTATATCTATATTGAGATTGTGGACCCGGTGACAGGCGAGGTACTGCCGGATGGGGAGATGGGAGAGATTGTAATTACCACTCTGGTAAAGGAAGGCGCACCTCTTATCCGTTTCCGCACCCATGATTTGTCGCGGATTATTCCGGGAGAATGTCCTTGCGGTTCTCCTTATCCGAGAATTGATATCATTGCAGGGCGTACAGATGATATGTTAAAGGTGAAGGGTGTAAATATGTTCCCGAGCCAGATTGAGGACGTGATTTCCATGGTAGATGGTGCATCCAGCGAATACCAGGTGTTAATCCGCCATGAGAATGGAAAGGATGTTATGACCCTTTCTGTTGAAGTAAATGCGGATGCTCCAAAGGAAGAGGTGGCAAAGAGGCTTGCCCACACCTTTAAGAGCAGAATTGGTATGACGCCGATTGTCAACCCGGTGGATATAGGAGCTCTTCCGCGAAGTGAGAAGAAGACAAAACGGGTGATAGACGAGAGATACGAGTAAGAATTTATATATAGAGGGTATTTATGTGATATTTTCTAAATAGGGATAAAATTTCGAGGAATGAATAATTGAGAAATGGAGGCATGAAAGATGATTAAAATTTATCGTACAGAGAACAGTAAAATTGGAGAAGAGCATGCCTTTGAACCCGGTTCCTGGATTCAGCTTACAGACCCCAGCATAGACGAGCTGGAGTTGATTTCAAAACGGTTTGAAATTGATATTGCCGATGTCCGCGCCGCAATGGATGCGGATGAGAGCTCCCGTGTGGAATTAGAGGATGATTATACGCTTATCCTGGTGGATATTCCGATTATCGAGATTCGTAATGACCAGAAGGCATATACGGCAATTCCGCTGGGTATTCTTCTGCTGGATGATTATCTGATTACCATTTGTGCGGAGGAAACTCCGGTCTTACAGTATTTTGTGAACTCTACTGTAAGGGAATTCAGCACGAAAAAGCAAATGCGTTTTGTCTATCAGATTTTATACAGAACCTGCATGGTGTACCAGTTATATCTGCGGACGATTGACAGCAAGAGGACTGAGATTGAAGAACGCGCTCAGGAGGATGTGAAGGAGGAGGATTTGGTAACGCTGCATGAGTTAGAATCCAATCTTGTATATTTTGCCACTTCATTGAGAGCAAATGGGGCTGTGATAGACCGGTTATCCAGATACAGCCGGGTACGTCAGTTCCCGGAAGACAAGGATTTGTTAGATGATGTTAAAGTGGAAAACGGTCAGGCGATTGAGATGACAACTATTTACCGGGATATTATTCATGGTACAAGGGAGCTGTTATCAAACATCATAGACATACGTCTTAACAGTGTCATGAAATATCTTGCAGTAATCACTATTGTTATGGCGATTCCGGATATTATTTCGGGATTTTATGGAATGAACGTGGATGAAAGATGGGTGCCTCTCCAAAGTATCCCTTTCGGATTTGGAATTATCTGTGTTTTGACCGTGGTAATATGTATGATTGTGCTTAAAATTTTGAAAAAAAAGAAAATGTTATAGAAATGGGTATATAAAAACCTTCTATCTTATCCGGCGTGATAAAGATAGAAGGTTTTTTAATTAGCATTTTTCTGGTTCCGGATATTCCTCTCCGAAGGTATCTACAGTTATAGACTGGATTTTCTGCTCCTGCAAAGGTTTATCATAATAATCTGTCTCAACACAGGCAATTTTATCTACAATGTCTAATCCTTCTGTTATTTTTCCGAAGGCAGCATACTGCCCGTCTAAATGAGGGGAGGTTTTGTGCATGATAAAAATCTGTGAACCCGCAGAGTCCGGGTCCATGGCGCGTGCCATAGATAAAACACCAGGCGTATGCCTTAAGTTGTTTTCAAAACCGTTCATTGAAAATTCTCCCCTGATGCTATAGCCAGGACCGCCCATTCCGGTTCCCTCCGGGCACCCGCCCTGAATCATAAAGCCCTTAATGACGCGGTGAAAAATTAAACCGTCGTAATAACCCTTTTTTATAAGGGAAATAAAATTGTTTACCGTATTTGGAGCAATATCCGGATAAAGCTCCGCCTTCATGACATCACCATTTTCCATGGTGATTGTTACGATTGGATTTGCCATAATTCTATGTCCTTTCTGTTTTCTAAGATATGGGTATTTTATCATCTCTGGTAAAGCTTGACAAGACAGAGGATTTTTCTGCAATGTATCTTCTGCCTGTCTTCTTTAATATATTGAAAATTTGTTCAAAATCTTTTCAAACAGATATCAGAATGGTTCATAGAATATTAATTGCTTTTGGTAAATCAAATCAGTATTATAAGTCTATCAGCAATATTTTAATGCAAATTAATGAAGGAGAGCAGAAAGTCATTTTTATAAAGGAGGGAATATGTAAAAAAATACGGCTGTAAAAAAGAAAAATTTATAGCTTTTGCATAACAATATACTTGCGTAACCCTGGAGAATCATCTATAATAAAGATAATTATGTTTAACGTGATTTGGTGTTTGGAAGGGGAATTTGTTATGAAGAAGGTAAGTTTCAGAGTAAGGAATTTTGATAAAGAACAGTTTCTGACCTTTAATATTGATAATGAGGCGGAGTTAGATGAGGAGCTTCTGGATTTTTTGGAGGATGAAGAACCAGAGGGCATTGTTCCGGTTATTTTTGAAGATGAGGATGAAGAATGTGACACCTTTTCTTATAATATTACAGATAAGATTCGGCTGAGTGAACTGTCTAATCAGGAGATTAACGCAGAGATGGTACTGATGGTTATGCGGGGACTTGTTCTGGCATTGATTGATATGGCAGAATGCAGGATTCCGTTATCCTATCTGGTATTACATCGCAATTATATTTATATTGATTCCGATTATAAGGTTGAGTTTATCTGTATTCCTTTGGAGGACATGCAGGAAGAAGTGGATATCAATCATTTCCTGAGGAGTTTTATTGCCAGTCTCCGGTTTGATTCTTCAGAAAACGGCGACTATGTTGCGAGAATGCTGACCTTTGTCAATAATCCGGAAGTTTTTAATCTTCATAATTTACTTACATTGGTGGAAGATTTAATGGATGAATTGGGAATTGAGATTCCGGAGGATAATTCTTCTGATATCTATGCGGATTATCAGGAGGTAGGCGCTGAAAAGGACGCGGTTGACCTTGTGGATGAACTGGATGATTTTGATGAGGAAGAAGAGATTTCCATCAATGGGCAGTCTGATGAATGGCAGGGAGATACCACTATTTTAACAGACGAGGCTGCCGGGGAAGAAAACATTCCGGATGAAGCTGAGCCGGAGGATACCTCTGAAATATCGGAAGAGACTGAGGAAGAAACAGAAGTGCCATTGCAGGAGGAAGTCATGGCGGAGATTCCGGATGAACCGGAGGATAATACGGAAGAGGAAACAGAGGCTTCCGTGGATGAAGAAGTAAAAGAGGATGAAGAGGAAGAGCAGATAGAAGAGTCCGTAACAGAAGATGTTCAGGCAGATGAGGCTTCAGAAGAGGCGGTGGAGCCGGAGGAAGAGACCGTTACTACAGAGGAAACGGATAAGGCAGGCACTGCAGAATTAAAAGAGGAAGAACAGCCGGAAGAGAACGCTGCAGATGACATGGAGGAATCCAGTCAGGAGGAAATAGACGAAGCGCAGGATATTGTTGATAAACTTAAGAAAAAAGGAATGAAGAAACCTGCATTTAAGACAAAGGAGGCAACGGTTACCGGTGTTGTAATTCAGGATGAGTTAGACGAATTTTTGGCGGAGAAGGAAAAGGAAGAGCAGGAGGCTCATCATGAGGAATCCGGTCTTAAGATTAAGAAAAACATTAAGATTAACCGGGCAAGCATTGTTAAGAATACCCAGGAGGAGTTAAAGGCTGCGGAAGAGGCTGCGGCAGAAGCAGCTGCTGCGGAGGGGGCTGTGGAAGAGCAGGAGGCAGAAGCAGCAGAGACAGAAGATGAAGAGGCGGTAAGTAATTCTATTTTAAGCCAGACCATCGGAGCTACCGGTATCCTGAAGGGGGCAGCTGTTCCAAAGGCAAATCCATATCTGGTTCGTGTGAATACCGATGAAAGAATTATGATAACCAAGCAGAATTTCAAAATCGGTAAGGCGAGTATGGGTGTGGATTATACTGTGAAGGGAAACAGTGCGGTGAGCCGGGTGCATGCCATTATTACTAATAAGGACGGCATTTATTATGTAAAGGATAATAAATCCACAAATCATACCTTTGTAAATGGCAAGGCAATCGAGGAAGGTGAGAATGAGCTTTTAACCCATGACAGTAAGATTGTTTTAGGTGACGAGGAGTTCATATTTAAATTGAGATAGGTATGCAGGTAATAGAAGAGTGTTTCTGTACCATGATATTTGGGTGTTGTAGAAAGATATCGGGTTCCTTTTTGGGACCCGATATTGATTATAGGGGTGAAGTAAAAAGTTATGGAGATAATTGCATCGTATTATACGGATGTTGGCAGTGTGAAGGAAATTAACCAGGATTCCCTTTCTGTCAAGGTGGTAAATTCCCCGAGAGGGAAAATTGTATTTGCACTGGTTTGTGACGGAATGGGAGGATTAGAGCAGGGGGAACTGGCCAGCAAGGAGGTTGTAGTGGCGTTCAATAACTGGTTTGCAACCCGGTTTGCGCAGATGGTGGCTGAGAACAGCTTCACACAGGAAAGCGTAGATGACCAGTGGCAGGAATTGATTGAAGCCATGAATACCCGCTTGAGCGAGTATGCGGACAATCAGGGAATGATGATGGGGACTACATTGTCGGCTTTGCTGATATACAAGGGGGAGTATTTTATCTGTCACGTGGGTGACAGCCGGATTTATCAGATTAATCAATCGGTGAACCAGATTACACAGGACCATACGCTGGTGGCAAAGGAGATTGAGATGGGAGTGCTGACAGAGGAAGAAGCGCTGGTGGACCCGAGAAGAAGTATCCTTCTGCAATGTGTAGGGGCATCTGGCGTTGTAGAGCCCCAGTATGAAAAGGGAACGATAACCGGTGAGACCACATTTCTTCTGGCATCAGACGGATTTACCCATATGATATCCGAAGAGGAGATTTATCAGTATTTTAGACCAGAGGTATTAACAGACAAGGACAGGATTACCGATATTTGTGAGAAGACCACACGTCTGGTAAAGGAACGCGGAGAGAGGGACAATATTACTGTGATTGCAGTGGTGGTTAAATAAGTGTCATGACAGCAGGTAGGCTTTAGAGTTTGAATGGCAGCTGTGCATATACTGGTGAGGTGTAAACATATGACGAGAGTTGGCACTGTTTTAGGTGGAAAATATGAAATATTGAAAAAAATTGGTCAGGGTGGTATGTCGATTGTTTATCTGGCAATGGATACGCGCTTAAATAAGCAGTGGGCTGTAAAGGAGATTAAGAAGAGCAAAAAGCAGGATACAAAGACGCTGCTTAAGGGACTCCGCATGGAAGCCAATATCTTAAAAATGGTAGACCACCCGGTGCTGCCAAGAATTGTGGATATTATAAATTATAAGAATACTGTATTTGTGGTAATGGATTACATAGAGGGGCGGCCTTTGAGTGAAGTGCTCAAGCTGGAGGGGGCACAGCCGCAGGATAAGGTTATTGAGTGGGCGAAGGATTTGTGCAGTGCGCTGGACTATCTGCATTCTATGAATCCGCCTATTATTTACCGGGATATGAAGCCCTCCAATATTATGCTAAAACCGGATGGCAAGGTAAAGCTGATTGATTTTGGAACCGCAAAGGAATTGGATGTGGAAAGCCTTGCGGATACAACTGCACTTGGAACAAGGGGGTATGCAGCACCGGAACAATTTGGAGATGCAAGAGGGCGTGGAATCCACAAGACCGATGCGAGAACGGATATTTATAGTCTGGGAGCCACGCTTTACCATATTCTGACGGGTAAGAACCCCAGTGAACCACCCTATGTCATCAAACCAATCAGACACTGGAATCCGATGCTGTCCAGTGGTCTGGAAAAGATTATCAATAAATGTACCATGCCAAATCCGGAGGACAGATATCAGAGTTGTGCAGAATTGATTTACGATTTGGAGCATTATGAAGAGCTGGATGATGCATTTCGGAAGGAATGCTTTCGGAAAATGCGCAGCTTTCTCGTATGTGCGGCTTTGACAGTCTGCTCAGCGGCGGTTGCGGTTGGCGGTTATATTGGAAATGAGAGAGAAAAAAGACAAAATTATGAAAATCTTATCAGTGAAGGCTATGGCTATACCGTTCAGGGAAAATATGAGGATGCTGCCAATGCTTATGCCACAGCCATTACGGAGGTAGACGGCAGCCGGAATACGGCATATATGGAACTGATGGATTTGTATATCAACTACATGGATGATGCGGAAACAGGACTGAGCAGGGTAACATATTATATCGACCAGGGATACCAGAATATTGATAAGGACCAGACGCTGCTGCTGAATGTAGCAATGGATTATTTTGATGTGCTGAAGGATTATAAATCCAGCGCATACTATTTTAATATGCTGGATGAAAAGGAGCATCCTGAGGCGGTATATTATAGTACAATTGCCCTGGCAATGGGTGAATTAAACATTGATTATAATACCCTGCTGGATAATCTCAGTCAGTTTGAGACTACCAATGACAGCATGACAGTTTCTGTCAATAAACTGATGAACTACCGTTTGTTATGTATTGTGTATGCACGGAATTTAAAGCAGATGGACGAGGCGGCAGAACGTCTGATTCAGGTGGCGGACAAGGGGCTGCTGCTGCTGGATGAGTATGAGGATGACAGCATCAAGGCGGAATACTATACAATATATAATCAGTACCTTGCCCTGGCTTATGAGCATTTAGGGGATACTGTAGCAGAGACAGACAGGAACAAGGCAGTGGAGTACTATGACAAGGCGTTGGAGTGCTGTGACTTTATTTTGGGAATGGTGTCGGCTGATGATGCAAAAACCATCGACAGTATCAAGGATTCTGAGCTGCGTGAGGCAAAATATTGCCAGAAGGCAGAAATATACGAAGCGTTAGGGGAATATGACAAGGCATGTGAGGTTTATGAGAAGGCAGAAGAGGAATACGATAAGACAAGTATTTCCCTCTATACCGGACATTTATCTCTCCTTTGCAAGATGCAGGAAATGGAGACAACAGATGTGGAGCAATGGGATTATAATACATTGCATGCCTTGTATAGAGAGGGAGAAAATGTTCCGGAAATCCAGAATGACTACCGCTGGAAACAACTTACACAAAAGCTTTCCCCACTGTTTGAGAAGAATGGAGGATGAAAATGTTTAGAATTATGTTTTTGACAGGTCTGGCTTTTACCATTCTTTTTCTTCTTTTATCCATCATTTTGTTTGTCAAAAATGATGTGGCAAAATTAATTGGAGATGTCACAGGATGGAATGCTAAACGTGCAATAAAAAGGATTAATGAAAAAGGCGCAGAGGAAATTTCAAAGACCCAGGCAATTAAAACAGAAGTGAGCAATGTGCTGGTTCGCAGTGCAGATACGACGAAGCCGATACATAAAAAACTGGAGCTGAAGCCAAAGCAAAGCATTATGGCGGCAATTCATGAGGCACAGGGCAAGTCTGTGGAAGAGGTATTTCAGGCAGAAGATGAGATGATTGTTCTGGCGGGAAAAGAAGTGGCTGGCACGGAACCGGAAAGGATAATGGAGGATGAGCTTACGGCAGTGCTGGGAGAAGGAGATGAATTGACTACAGTATTGGGAGAGGGAGATGGGCTTACGACAGTGCTGGAAGAAGGGGATGAACTGACAACAACACTGGGAGAAGAGATAACCACGGTACTGGAGGAAGGAAACGAACTGACGACAATGCTGGCAGACGAGATAACCACGGTATTGGAAGAAGGAAACGAACTGACAGCAGTGCTGGGAGAAGAGATAACCACGGTACTGGAGGAAGGGAATGAACTGACCACAGTACTGGGAGAGGATACAACCACGGTACTGGATAAGGAGGATGAGCTGACTACAGTATTGGGAGAGGAAGAAACTACGGTACTGGATGGATTGGAGGATTCGACAGTTGTCATAGCAGACGAGAGCACCAGCATATTGAATATGGCAGAGCGGATGGTTATGCCGGCATCCGGTGAGGATGAAGCTACAGACATACTTACCGGTGAAGAGAAACCGCTTCCGGATATCTTTGAAGTGGAAGACCAGGCAACCGTTGTTCATACAGATGAAAGTATTGGGGATGAGTTTGCAGGGGAATAGGAAAATAAAGAATGTCGTAATTGCTTAGACAGCAGTGGAATGGAAAGGAGATGGCGTGATGCGCAGCTTGTATACCAGACAACAAAAAACAATCGCTTATATAATGGTTGCGTTACTTATCGTTAATCTGTTTTCCGGCTATATGAGGGGAACCATAGTGTCTGCACAGCTGGTTTCTGATTTGAGTGCGGACCAGCCAGGCAGTGGGGAGACTGATATAACTGCTGCTGTGCAGGATGTGGAGAACAGCGTCCGGAGCAGTTCTGCTGTACCGGTATATTCATTAAAGGTCTATGCGATGTCAGAGGAGAATCCCACCGGAGGAAGTATTGCAGCTGATAAAAGTACAGTCAAGGTGACTTATGAGGCCGGACAATGGGATTCCACCGAGGGATATACGGCTTACCGCACAGTTGAAAAGGATGGAGTAAAGATAAAAGAAGGAGAGCTTGCCTTTGATAAATCGGATACTTCTGATACAAGACAGCTGGATGAAGTATACAGTATTGCATCCGGATATGACGAGGGAGTTTATGAAGTCGTTTATTATCTGAAAAAGGGCAGCCAGGAATTAGAGAAACAAAGGGCTGCGTTCATTTTGGATGAAACAGAGCCGGAGGTTCAAATCGAAGCCTCTTCCTCAGAGGATAAGGATTTTGAGGAAAAGGTTACCTATGGAGTAACAGTGACGGAGCAGAATTTTGATAATTGTTCTATTGTAGTCCATGTGGAGCAGTTAACGGTAGACGGAAAAAAGGAATATACCCTGTCCAATAATGATTCTGATTTGACTTTTGAAAATGGGAAAAAGACGGAAATTGAATTTGAGGAGGATGGTATTTATACGGTATATACTGTTGCAAAAGACCTGGCGGGCAATGATAATACATCAGAAGAAACAAGATTTGTTATTGATAATACTGCGCCGGAGCTGTCCATTAAAAATGCCGGTAATTACAGTACGGTGGATGGATTGTCTTTTAATACTAAGACTCAAGCTCTTGAACTGAAATTAGAGGTAACGGATTTAAGCTTAAAGGATTGTTCTGTTACTGTGATGAAAAATGGCGAGATGCAGAATGTTTCGTCTCCTGTATGGGAAAAAGACGGATATACCCAGCATACCAGTTTATTCTTTGATGGGGATGCAGAGGATGGAAGCTATCAGATTATTTTACGGGCAAAGGATAAAAATCCTGGAAATGAAGAAAAAACGGAAACAGCAGAATTTATAATTGATAATACAGACCCGGTAATTGAGATAACAGATGTAAAGGTTTCCTATGACAAACAGGAGAATACGCCGGTAGAAGCGGTTACGGAAGATGGGAAAGAGGTTTATTATCTGAAGGATGATGCAAGGGTAAGCTTTAAGGTTACAGAGCAGAACTGGAGCAGTGCACAGGTGAGCGTGCTGACTATGAAGGAGGGGATTGGACAGGTAGAACCGTGGAATCCCCTGCCGATGGAGGAGCCGGAGGATATCACCAGACCGCAGAGTACCATGTCGGTTGCATATGCGGAAGAGGGAAGATATACAACGGTGATACAGGGACAGGATGCAGCAGGAAACAAAAGCAGCGAACATACCCGTTATTTTGTGATTGATAAGAACGCTCCGGAATTTCAAATCCAGCGGATGGAGGATGGCGAATGGACGGATATGGAGAACAATGCTGCCTATAAGGATAAGAACGGACAGACGCTGAGATTTTCCGTGAAGGATGAGAACCATAATAAAGACAGCTATCAGATTAAGGTGACAAAGCTGACAGAGAAAAGCTCACGCCCGGTTGTCACTATTCTTGGAAATAACATTGAGTGGAAGGAAGAGGAAAACACCGGGATAATCTATTTTGAGAATAGCAGTCTGTTTAGTGAAGAGGGCCGCTATACGGTGGAGATAACAGGAAAGGATAAAGCAGGAAACGAACCGGAAGAAAAGACAGTGGTGACCTTTATGGTTGACTGGACTGCTCCGGTAATCACCCAGACCGGAGGCTCTGCTTTGGCAGATGGCGCATACTATGACAGACCGGTGACATTATCCTATACCATTAAGGAATTTAATGTGGATGGAGCCGAGGCATCCATTGAAGTAACACGAACCTTTGAGGGGAAAACATATTATGAAACAGATGACAGAACAGGAACGCTCACTCTGGATAAGACAGAATCACAGTTTCAATATATGTGCAGTAATCAGGGAGCGTATACAATCAAAATTAAGGCAAAGGATAAAGCAGGGAATGCAGCAAAGCAGGCATTATCAGGTGGAGGACAGGAGGAAGGCTATACCATCCACTTTGTGGTAGACACGGAAAGACCGGAGATGGCTATTACCGGAGTGGCGAACCAGCAAAAAACAAAGAATCCGATTACCGTAACTTTCCGCACGGCTGACCGCAATCATGATTACGGAAGTTATAACATTCATGTAACCAGAAGCAATGTGGATGAAGAATTGGAAGCCTTTGATATTAAGGGGACAAAATTATCTGCATATGATGTGGGGGAAACAGGATGGACAAAGAGTGAATATACTTCGGAAGAGCAAAGAAGGTTCCTTGCGGAACGTACATTACAATTTTCAAAAGAAGGAATTTATGAGATAACCTTTACTGGGACAGACCTTGCCCAAAACGAAGCACAGGAGAAAAAGATAACTTTTTATATCGACCATACAGCACCGCAGATTACGAATGTCCGTTATTCTGATGTGAATGGACTGATTCGGGAGAAATTTCATAATATATATAGTAATAAGGCAATTATGGTAGAATTTTCGGTGAAGGATATGGTGACTTTGGTAAATGACCAGAGGGTATATGTCAGGGTTGGAAAAGCGCAGGACCAGACGGCAGACGCACCGCTGTTCATAGCCCATAAATCAGCCGGAAACCGGTATTATGTCTATGTTCCCACCGATTTGAAGGTAAATGAGTTTGACAATCCGGTTACAATATGGGCGGAGGATGTTCTTGGTAATGAGAATCATATAACTTCCACTAATCTGGTTTATAATACGGTTGTTCCTTCGATTCAGATGGAGTGTGACACGGACTATTCCAAATGGACAAACAGGAATGTCACCTTCCACACAACTGTTGCAGATGAAAAGTCTGGCTTAAAGGAGGTAATATACAGGGTAAATGGCAAGACGGTTAAAAGGGTAACCTTCGATAAACTGGTTAAGTCATATGACTATGATGTAACGGCATCTGAGAGCGCAAGCAGGGTGACAGGCTATGGAGTAGAGGTGGAGGTAACCAATAACTGTGGCACAAGCAATACAGTGAAGCGGCAGGTTTATATCGACAAAGAAAAGCCTAAGGTGACATTGTCGGGTGTCCGGAATGGAACACATTATAATACCAGCCAGGTGTTTAAGACGGATGTACAGGATGTGTCTTATAACAAGACAAAGACGGTTTATGTGATTAGACGGAAGTTAGATGGCAGAACCTATACTGCATCGGCAGCAGTATTTCATTCCCAAAAATATGAGGATGCCTGTAACCGGAAAATAATAAAAGAGGGCTTATATAAGATATATGCAATTACTACAGATGGTGCAGGGAATCAGACTGTGTCCAATACCATTACATTTGTGATTGACAAGACTTCGCCAAAGGTTACGGTTTCCGGAACTGCAGAGGATTCCATGAGCGGAACACCGGTAACTCTGGATTTTACCTGTGAAGAGTCTTTCTATGCCACCAATCAGGTATCCATACAGGTGGAGAAGTCGTTAGATGGTGCGACCACCACGGAAGAAATAACAGGCTTTCCGAAAAATGCAAAGAAAACGGCTATGAGCCATACCTTTTCGGAGGATGGAACCTATACCGTCACCATTTCCGCAACGGATAAGGCGGGAAATACCGCCCGTTCCCAGACCATGCATTTTTCCGTTGACCGGACGAAGCCAGAGATTCGTATAACGGGAACCGGTAATTATGAGCAGTGGAGTAAGCCGGCAACGGTACAGTTCAGTGTGGCGGAGTCCTATTATTCAGGAAACCGGGTTGTGATTACGGGAACCCGCACAGACATTGATGGAAATGTGACAGAGGTGGAGCTGCCGCAATTTACTAATTCCGGGAAGCTGAGCAGCTTATCCCAGACCTTTCAGGAGGATGGCATATACTCCTTTGAGATTGTGTCAAGGGATGAGGCAGGCAATCAGGACAGCAGGGAGATTCATTTTACAGTGGACCAGACAAAGCCGCAGATTAATAAGGTGGGAAGCTGTGACGGGGAATATTACCAGGAGTTTAAACTGGCAGATTCCCTGGAGGAGGTCTTTAAGGATTTGACGGTTATTTCTTACCGCATTCTGCTAAATGGTGTGGAATATAACGGAACAGACGAAATTACGGAAGAGGGAAAATATAATTTATATGTAGAGGTGGAAGACGAATTAGGACACCGTAACAGTGAAAATGTGGAATTTATAATTGACCATACAGCACCGAAGGTTATTTTTACCGGGGTGAAGGATGGCGAGAATGTGCACGAAAGCGGAGTGGTTACACTCACACTTACCAATACCGGAGATGAGATTACGGCGGTAAGAATGAATGGAGTAGAATATGATGCGAAAACCAGAACACTCAGCTATTCGGAGTATGGTTCCTATCGGATTGAAGTGGACTGCCGGGATAAGGCTGGTAATGAAGTTACCAGAACTGTATATTTTGTGTACAGTAATCCGTTAACCATTGTCCTGATGCTGGGAGGAATGGGACTTCTGATTGTATTTACCTGTATCTGGCTCTGGATTCGGACAAGAAGGAAAGAAGAGGAAGAAAAGAGAATATGATAAAAGCAGTAGTATTTGATATGGATGGAGTTATTTTTGATTCGGAAAAGCTGTATCGGAAGCACTGGATGATAACAGGAAACGAATATAATATTCCGGAAATTACCATGAAGGAATTATGCAACAGGATTGCCGGAGCTACAAAGGAGCACAATGAAAAGCTGATGAAGTCTTATTTTGGACAGGACTTTGATTATAATACATTTCGCGGAAAAACGATGGAGCGTATGGATGAGGATATCCGCCGGAACGGACTGGATTTAAAGCCGGGCGTGAAGGAGTTGTTCCGCTTTTTAAAGGAAAACGGTATTAAGATGGGTCTGGCAACCTCAACCATACAGCAGAGAGCGGAGAGAAATCTGAAAAATGTGGGGATTTTAGAAGAATTTGACCGGATTGTATATGGTGGGACTGTGCCAAACGGAAAACCGGCACCGGATATTTATCTGAGGGCATGTGAGGAGCTGGGGGTGGAACCTCATGAGGCAATGGGCGTAGAGGATTCCATCAACGGGGTAAAATCTGCATCAGCAGCGGGTCTGTATACGGTTATGGTGATTGATTTGATTGAACCCACAGAAGAAATCAGACCTCTGGCAAACCAGATATACCATTCTCTGTTTGAGATAATTGACCTGCTGCAGGGGGAATAAATGCAGCTTCCTTCTCATATAATTCATTAAGATGAGCGCAGTGATAAAATATAAAAGCGTCGTGAGGGAGTGAAGATATGAGTATTGGAAGAAAATTTGGAATAGTCATAAAGGGATTGATTTTTTCCTATGCAGTTACGGGTGTGCTGCTGGCAATTCTGGCATTTTTAGTGTTTAAATTTCAGCTTGCAGAATCCATAACGGATATAGCAATTGTTGCAATATATGTAATTGTAACCTTTTTGGGTGCATTTATCATTGGCAAAAAGGTGAAGGAACAAAAATTTTTGTGGGGCTTTTTATTAGGGCTTTTATATATTTTGATTATATCCATTGTGGCAATTGTCATTGGCCAGGCATTTCATGTGGCAAGCACAGCGAATCTGACAACAGCGGCGCTTTGTATTGGCGGCGGACTTTTAGGGGGCATGCTCAGTTAATCGTTGACCTTAGAAAAACCTTATGGTATACTATACCACAAATGCGAAAGATTTATCTTTATATTATTACTGGGCAATCACCCATATATTATTACGAATGTGAGGTAAGGAAAATGAAACATATTAAAACATTGACAGACAAGACATTAAAGAGCACAATGGAAAAAGGCGGATGTGGCGAGTGCCAGACTTCATGCCAGTCAGCCTGCAAGACCTCTTGTACTGTCGGTAACCAGACCTGTGAGAACAAATAATGATTTGATTTTGTCAGAAGAAAAGAATAAAGAGGACTGCTGCAAACGGCTGTCCTCTTTCGTTTGCGTTGCCAAGTATATGAGAAAAATGTCCGGTGGATGTGTCTGAGCTGGGAAAATCCCGGAGCCGGGCTGTAGTATTTGTTAACGCAGCGTAGAAGGAGTTAAAGTGATACATCAGTATAAAAACAATGGGTATAACATCGTGCTGGATGTCTGTAGTGGTTCTGTTCATGTTGTAGATGACATCGTTTATGATGTAATTGCCCTGTATGAAGAATTTAATCAGGAAGAGATTGTCAGTAAGCTTCCACAGTATCCGGAAGAAGAGATACTTGAGGCCTGCGAAGAGATACGTGCATTGAAGGAAGCGGGACAGCTTTTTACAGAGGATGTGTACCGGGATGCAATTATTGATTTTAAGCAGAGAAAGACAGTGGTGAAGGCGCTGTGCCTGCATATTGCCCATGATTGCAATCTTGCCTGCAAATATTGTTTTGCAGAAGAGGGAGAATACCACGGTGACCGTTCTCTCATGAGCTACGAGGTTGGAAAGAAGGCTTTGGATTTCCTGATTGCCAATTCTGGTAACCGGGTGAATCTGGAAGTGGACTTTTTTGGTGGAGAGCCTCTTATGAATTTCCAGGTGGTGAAAGATTTAGTAGCCTATGGCAGGAGCCAGGAAAAGGAGCATAACAAGAAGTTCCGGTTTACGCTGACCACCAACGGAATGCTGTTAACGGACGAGATTATGGAGTTTGCCAATAAGGAAATGGCAAATGTGGTGCTGAGTGTGGACGGGCGTAAGGAAGTCCATGACTTTATGAGACCCACCAGAAACGGAAAAGGAAGCTACGATTTAATAATAGATAAGTTTATAAAAATGGCAGAGCTGAGAAATCAGACGAATTACTATGTAAGAGGAACATTTACGCACTATAATCTTGATTTCTCCAAAGATGTTTTACATCTGGCGGACCTGGGATTCAAACAAATTTCAGCGGAGCCTGTAGTGGCACCGGATACACAGCCCTATGCGATTAAGGAAGAGGATTTGCCAAGGCTGTTTGAAGAATATGATTTGTTAGCCCGGGAGATGGTAGAAAGAGAAAAGGCTGGAAAGGGATTTAACTTTTTCCACTTTATGATAGATTTAACAGGCGGTCCGTGTCTTTACAAGAGACTTTCGGGATGTGGCTCCGGAACGGAATATTTAGCGGTTTCGCCCTGGGGAGATTTGTATCCGTGTCACCAGTTTGTTGGTATGGAGGAATTTAAGCTGGGGAATGTGGATACCGGTATTGAAAAGCAGGAGCTGGTAGACGAATTTAAGCTTTGTAATGTATATGCAAAGGATAAATGTAAGAACTGTTTTGCAAGATTCTACTGTAGTGGAGGATGTGCGGCAAACTCATACAATTTTCATGGCAATCTGCTGGATGCCTATGATATTGGCTGTGAGCTGGAGCGCAAGCGTGTAGAATGTGCAATTATGATAAAGGCAGCATTGGCTGACATATGCGAAGAAGGAGAGTAGAAGGATGAAAAAGGTAAAGAGAAACAGTGTGCTGACGCTGATAGTTTTTGTTATAGCGCTGGCACTAGGCACCTATACAACAGTTCAGGGTCTTGGCAAGCATCATATCGGTAAGGCGGAAAATATTATCCTGGGTCTGGACCTTGCCGGAGGTGTCAGCATTACGTATGAGATTGAAGAGGATAACCCGACAGAGCAGGAGATTAACGATACGGTTGACCGTCTCCAGCAGCGTGCAGATACCTATTCAACAGACAGTAATGTGTACAAGGAGGGTTCTAACCGTATCAGTATTGAAATTCCTGGTGTGACAGATGCCAATGAAATTTTGGAGGATATGGGTAAGCCGGGTGCATTGGAATTTTTAGATGAAGATAATTATGCAAAGTTTGCTGCAGGAGAAGAATATGAGGTTGTGTTAAGCGGCTCTGATATTAAGAACGCCGGCGCAAGCATTGATAATTCCGGGACAGTTAAGGAATATGTGGTAGAACTGGCATTTAATGATGAGGGAACAAAGAAATTTGCAGAGGCGACTGCTGCAAATATCGGTAAGCCGATTTATATCATTTATGATGGAGAAGTCGTTTCTTATCCGACAGTTCAGAGCGCTATAACCGGAGGAAGCGCAGTTATAAATGGTATGCAGGATGATGAGGAAGCAGAAAGGCTTGCCCAGACCATCCGTATCGGAGCACTTCCGTTAACCCTTAAGGAGCTGCGTTCCAATGTAGTAGGAGCTACTTTAGGTAAGGATGCGTTAAGTACATCCCTGAAAGCCGGTGCAATTGGTATGGCGATTGTGGCAGTAATTATGATTGCGGTTTATCTGCTTCCGGGTGTGGTTTCCGTTTTTGCATTAATTGCATATGTGGTATTGACCCTGCTCTGCCTGAATGGACTGAATGCCAGCCTTACGCTTCCGGGTCTTGCCGGTATCGTGCTGTCAATCGGAATGGCTGTGGATGCAAACGTTATTATCTTTACACGTATAAAGGAAGAAATCGGGGCAGGCGCTACCGTTAAGAGTGCCATTGATGCAGGCTTTAACAAGGCGTTGTCGGCTATTCTGGACAGTAATATTACAACCCTGATTGCTTCTGTTGTGTTATATATTATGGGAACGGGTACAATTAAGGGCTTTGCCTTAACCCTTGGAATTGGTATTGTATTGTCTATGTTTACTGCCCTGTTCGTGACAAAGAACCTGTTAAAGGCTGTGTATACCTTAGGCTTGAAGAATCCAAAGCTTTACGGCTCTAAGAAGGATTCAAAGGTTCAGGATTATGTCAAGTTCAGCCGGATTGCATATATTATCTCCTTTGTTGCCATTGCAGCGGGATTAATTGCACTGCCTGTATTTAAATCAAAGACAGGCTCTGCCCTGAATTATAATCTGGAGTTTACCGGTGGTACTGCCATGACGGTGGAATTTGAGGATTATTACGATTTGGAGGAGGCAGAGAGCAAGATTCTTCCGGTTATAGCAGAAACAGCGGATATATCAGATTCCAGAATCCAGGTACAGAATGTAAAGGGAACAAATGAGATTGTGTTTAAGACAGCAGAGCTTACAGTTGCACAGCGTGATGCAGTGGAAGAGGCGCTTCGCACAAACTTTAAGGTAAAGGAATTTGAAATTGAGAATATCAGCTCTACGATTAGTAGTGAGATGCAGAGAAATGCTATTATTTCCGTATTAATTGCAACTGTGCTGATGTTGATTTATATTGCGGTGAGATTTAATGATGTGAAGTTTGGCGCAGCGGCAGTTATCGCATTATTGCATGATGTGTTGGTGGTATTTGCCATTTATTCCATTGGAAGATTGTCTGTCGGTAACACATTTATCGCCTGTATGCTGACTATAGTGGGTTATTCCATCAATGCGACAATTATTATATTTGACCGTATTCGTGAGAATCTGGTTACTATGAACGGGAAAGGCGAGACTTACGCAAACATTGTAAATACATCCATATCCCAGACCTTTACGAGAACGATTTATTCATCCCTGACAACCTTTGTTATGGTGTTCGTATTATATATTATGGGTGTAACCTCTATCAAAGAATTTGCTTTAACCTTGATGAGCGGTATTGTCTGTGGTGCATACTCTTCCGTATGTATTACCGGACCGTTATGGTATCTGTTTAAAACCAAAATGGGTAAACAGGAGAAAAATTCCGGGAACAGGAAAAACAGTACTGCTAAGAAGAATACAAAGAACGCATAGAAATGAAAGAATGGGGACATGGCGGATAACCATGTCCCTATCATTGTTGCCAAGCAAATAAAAAATGGTCCGGTGGACCATTTTTGAGTTATATGGTTATGAAGAAAATAGGAGTTATCTGGTATGGCAGAACAGAACTGGGTCATAAGAACAAAGCGGGCGGATTTTGACGCCCTTGGCAGAAAATTTGATATTAATCCTGTGGTGGCAAGGATTCTGGTAAACAGGGGGCTGGAGGAGGCTGAGTTTGAAACCTTTCTTCATCCGGAGCTTGACAAGCTGCACGACCCTTTTTTAATGGAGGATATGAACCAGGCAGTCCGCATTATCTGCCATGATATTGAGGAGGGACATCCCATACGGATTGTTTCCGATTATGATGTGGACGGAGTGATGGCAAATTATATTCTCTACAAAGGGCTCCGGCGGATTGGAGCAGATGTGGATTATGTGATTCCCCATCGCGTAAGGGATGGTTATGGTATTAATGAGGAAATTATAGAAAAGGCTGTGGAGGATGGTATTCGCACCATAGTGACCTGTGATAATGGCATTGCTGCCAATGCAGCCTTAGCAAAAGCAAAGGAGTCAGGTCTCACTGTGGTGGTTACGGACCACCATCAGGTACCATATATTACAGATGGGGATAACAGGCAATATATTTTACCTCCGGCTGATGTGATTCTGAATCCCAAAAAGAAAAGCTGCGGTTATCCCTTTGACGACCTTTGCGGAGCCGGTGTGGCTTATAAGCTGGTGGAAGCCCTGTTTATAAAAAGAGATATTCCAAGGGAAGAAATATACCAGTTTTTGGAATTTGTTGCAATTGCTACCATATGTGATGTGGTATCGCTGACGGATGAAAACCGGACTTTTGTGGTGTACGGCTTAGAGAGGCTGAATCACTCGGAAAATAAGGGTCTGCGGGCTTTGATTGGCTCCAATGCGCTGTCTGATGTGACAATTGATGCATATCATGTGGGCTTTAAGCTGGGACCGTGTATTAATGCTTCCGGCAGGCTGGAAAGCGCCATTGCCTCCATGGAACTGCTGTTGGAAGAGGATACAGAGAAGGCGATTGCGAAGGCAGATGCAATCTATGCAGTAAATGAAGAGCGCAAGGAAATGACAATCCGGGGTGTGGAAGCAGCAGAAGCGTATTTACAGGATGCACAGGAAATGAAAGTGTTTGTCATATATCTTCCGGACTGCCATGAGAGTCTGGCAGGTATCATTGCAGGCAGAATCAGGGAAAAGTATCATCATCCGGTACTGGTTTTAGTGGACAGTGATGAAGAGGGGATACTGAAGGGCTCCGGGCGTTCCATAGAAGAATATCATATGTTTGAGGCGCTGCAGAAGTGCAGTGACTTGCTGTTGAAATTCGGCGGTCATGCCATGGCGGCTGGATTTTCCCTGAATAAAGAGAAGCTGGAGGCATTTACCGGACAGATAAACGAGACCTGTGAACTGTCGGAGGACGCATTTATTCCAAAGGTGCGGATTGACGTTCCTATGCCCATGTCTTATATCACGGAAGAGCTGATAGAAGAAATTGATGCCCTTGCACCCTTCGGAAAGGGAAATGAGAAGCCGGTTTTTGCACAGAAGGAATTAAATGTACTTTCGGCAAAAATATTGGGCAAGGACAGAAATGTGGTAAGGGTAACGCTGGAGAGCAGCGATGGATATACCGGAGAGGGCATATATTTCAATGCCCAGGAATTTTCCGATAACATTATTGAATGGTTTGGACAGGAAGAATACGATAAGATGATGCATGGCTGGCTGAATAATGTTGTTCTTAATATAGTGTATTATCCGTCTGTTAATGAATTTAATGGCAACCGGTCAATACAGCTGCAGATTAAGCGCTATGCCATGGCTGCGGTGAGAGAGGTTTTATAGATTTACAGAAGGGATAATGGAAACATTTACCGATAAGGCATAAAATGAAACACTTTTTTATGGCAAATTTTACAAAAATAAAAAATGTTGAAAAATAAGAGTTACATCTTTGAAAATATGGGATATACTTATACCTATGGAAAGAATACACAGTGTTAAGGATAAAACGGAAAAGAAGGTGAGCATATGGCAGGGATTATGAACAAGGATAAGGAACTTTCTACACCAAAAGATTTTACACCTCCGGAGGAGCTCTATAAAACTCTGATTGAGAAGGTGCTGGAGTACCATCCGAATACAGATATCACCATGATAGAGAAAGCGTATGCCATTGCCAGTAAGGCTCATGAGGGGCAGCTGCGCAAATCCGGTGAGCCATATATTATGCACCCTCTCTGTGTTGCCATTATTTTAGCAGAGCTGGAATTAGACAAGGAAACCATCGTGGCAGGAATCCTTCATGATGTGATTGAAGATACGGTTATGACAAATGAAGAGATTGAAAAGGAATTTTCTCCGGAGATTCTGCTTTTGGTGGATGGTGTAACAAAGCTTACCCAGCTCAATTTTTCACAGGATAAGCTGGAGCTGCAGGCAGAGAATCTTCGCAAAATGTTTCTCGCCATGGCAAAGGATATCCGTGTTATTTTGATTAAGCTGGCGGACCGGCTGCATAATTTAAGGACGTTACAGTACCAGTCTCCGGCAAAGCAGATTGAAAAGGCAAGGGAGACGATGGACATTTATTCTCCCATTGCACACCGTCTGGGTATTAGTAAGATAAAGGTGGAATTAGACGACCTTTCCCTGCAGTATTTAGAGCCGGAAAAGTTTAAGGAATTAAAAGCAGAAATTGATGAGCGTCTGGAGGAAAGAGAAAGCTTTATTGCGGATATTGTGCATGACGTCAAGGAGTGTATTGATGAAGCAGGTATTAAGGCGGAGATTAATGGACGCGTAAAGCACTTTTTCAGCATTTATAAAAAAATGGTCAACCAGAATAAGACCCTTGACCAGATATATGATATTTTTGCAGTCAGAATTATTGTGGACAGTGTAAGAGACTGCTATGCGGCGCTGGGAATAATCCATGAGAAATATAAACCGATTCCGGGCAGGTTTAAGGATTATATCGCAATGCCAAAGTCCAATATGTACCAGTCGCTGCACACCACACTGATTAGTAAGAGCGGACAGCCCTTTGAAATCCAAATCCGGACCTATGACATGCATAAGACAGCGGAATATGGTATTGCCGCCCACTGGAAATATAAGGAGAATTTAAAAGGAACTACCCAGGATAAAGAGGAAGAAAAATTAAGCTGGCTGCGTCAGATATTAGAGTGGCAGAGAGATACAGAAGATAATAAGGAATTCATGAGTGCGGTTAAGACCGACCTGGATTTGTTTGCAGAGCAGGTGTATTGTTTTACACCAAATGGAGATGTGAAAAATCTTCCGGCAGGCTCTACCCCGATTGATTTTGCCTACAGCATTCATTCTGCAGTGGGCAACAAAATGGTGGGAGCCAGAGTAAATGGCAGACAGGTGCCGGTAACATATCAGTTGAAAAATGGTGACCGGGTAGAGATTGTGACCTCACAAAATTCCAAAGGACCGAGCCGTGACTGGTTATCCATAGTGAAATCGGCACAGGCAAGAAATAAAATTAATCAGTGGTTTAAGCAGGAATTTAAGGAAGATAACATCAGCAGGGGAAAAGAGCTTTTGTCCAATTACTGTAAAGCCAAGGGTTATAATTATGCCACATATTCCAAACCGGAGATGCTGAAGGCTGTAATGACCAAGTATAATTTCAGAGACTGGGATTCGGTTCTTGCGGCAATCGGTCATGGCGCCCTCAAAGAGGGGCAGGTTATGAACAAATTAATTGATGTTTATAACAAGGAAGAGAAAGCAAAGCTGACGGAAGAGGATTTGTTAGAACAGCTGAATCACAGTGCAGACCTTCACCGGATTAATAAATCCAAGGGCGGAATTACAGTTAAGGGCGTGGATGATGTGGCGGTGCATTTTTCAAAATGCTGTTCTCCGGTGCCTGGAGATGAAATCGTGGGCTATGTCACAAGAGGAAGAGGAATTTCCATACATCGTACCGACTGCATTAATATTGTAGGCATGGGAGATGCAGACCGTTCCAGACTGATTGATGCGGAATGGCAGGCGGATGCGGCGGAGAATCCAACGGCGTCCTATTCTTCTGAAATCCGTATTTTTGCGGCGGACCGTACCGGAATGCTGTTTGATATATCCAAGGTGTTTACGGAGGCAAATATTAATGTTACGGCGGTGAACAGTAAGAGTAACAACAAGAATGAACGGGCAACCTTTACCGTGGCATTTGATATTAAAACGGTAGACCAGTTAAACCATGTGATTGCCAAGCTCCGCATGGTACCCGGGGTACTGGATGTGGAGAGAAGCGTTGGATAGGTTTTAGAAAGTAAATACACCAGATGGAAAATAGTGATAAAGGGGTATTGGAAATATGGCAGATTTAGAGATATTTCGCAAGACGTTAGGGGATATGGGAACCAATTGTTATATTATGGTAAATCATGATACAGGGGAATGTATCGTGTTTGACCCGGCAGCGGAGCCGGAGGTGTTAAAGGAGATTTTTTCTGATTCTGCCTTTCAATTGCAGGCAATCTTTTTAACCCATGGTCACTATGACCACATTGGTGCGGTAAAAGAGTTAAAGGATACTTTTCATGTGCCGGTATATGCTTCAAAGGAAGAAAATGAGCAGGTTCTTGGTAAATTAGACGTGAATCTGTCGGTTATGTTTGGCATGCCGATGACGCTGCAGGCAGACCGGGTGCTGAGAGACGGGGAAAAGGTTGAGATTATAGGAACAACCCTTACCTGTATTCTGACGCCGGGACATACCGCAGGGGGAATGTGTTATTATAGCGAGGAATTGCAGTCCGTTATTGCGGGAGATACATTATTTTGCGGCAGCGTGGGCAGAACGGATTTTCCTACCGGAAATGGGGCGGTGCTTTTAAACTCTATTCATGAGAAGCTGTTTATACTGCCGGATGAAACAAAGGTATTTCCGGGACATATGGACAGCACCACCATTGGCTGGGAAAAAGAAACCAATATGGTCTGCGGAGGACATTTAAAATAAACCAAGCACGGAAACAGAATTTGGAGGCAGAATGATATACCTGGAGCAGAATGCAGAAATTTATAACAACGATATAAGGGCAATGCTGCAGGCTTTTTTTGACAATGAGAAAATTGTACAGAAGCCGGAGAATACAAGAATATCCTTGTCGGTAGAATATACCGCAGATTCGGATGTGGAGACCCAGGTAAGCAGCGGCGGTTCAGTTACATTTACATTAGAGGATGAGCAGGGTTATTTTAAGCAAAAAACAGTAGTGGTGGATTATCTTAATAAAAAGATAGCCAGAAATCCCCTTAAGGCTGCACTATACCGGATGCTTTCTGCGTATACGGGAAAGGAGCTTCCATGGGGTAGTCTGACAGGAGTACGTCCCACCAAGATTGCCACAGAGCTGTTGGAGCGTGGGGAGACAGAGGATTTGATACATAAGGTCTATACAGATACGTATCTGACAATTCCCCAAAAGGCTGATATCTGCATTGAAGTGGCAAAAAAGGAACAGGAGTTATTCCGGGATTTTTGTTATGAAGAGGAATACTGTATCTATATTGGAATTCCGTTCTGTCCTACCAGATGCCTGTATTGTTCCTTTACCTCCTATCCAGTGGAAGCTTATCAGGATAGAATGGAGGCGTATTTACAGGCGTTATATAAAGAAATGGAATTTGTGGCAAAGGCGCCGGCTTACAAAAATAAGCGGCTGGTTGCCATATATATCGGGGGAGGAACCCCAAGCGCACTGTCAGCTGCACATCTGGCTGAACTGATTACAAGGCTGAAACAGACCTTTGATATGGAATATGTAAGGGAATTTTGTGTAGAGTGCGGCAGACCGGACAGTATTGACTCGGATAAGTTAAGCTGTTTAAGAGAGCTGGGAGTGGAACGGATTAGCATTAATCCCCAGACAATGTCAGATGCGACACTGAAGCTGATTGGACGTGCACATACTGTGGAACAGACAAAGGAAGCATTTGGACTGGCAAGAAAAGCGGGATTTACCAATATTAATATGGATATGATTGTCGGGCTTCCGGGAGAGGATATCAGGGATGTAAAATACACACTTTCCGAGATTCAAAAGCTGGCGCCGGACAGTCTTACGGTACATTCACTGGCGATTAAGCGTGCGGCGAATCTGAATATTGAGATGGAGAAATATCAGAAGCTTATCAAGGGAAGCACCAATGAAATGCTGCTGGCGGTGGACAGCTGTGCCAGGGAGCTGGGAATGTTTCCCTATTATCTGTACCGTCAGAAAAATATTCCGGGTAAGCTTGAAAATATTGGTTACAGTAAACCTGGAAAGGAATGTATTTATAACATACTGATTATGGAGGAGAAGATGGATATTCTTGCCATGGGGGCAGGGGCATCCTCCAAATTTGTATTTCATAAGGAAAACCGTATAGAGAGGGTAGAAAATGTAAAGAATGTGGATGCTTATATCCAACGGATTGACGAGATGATAGAGCGGAAGCAGAAAATGTTTGCGGGTTGTTAGCACCTTTATGGAGAGGAGGAGCTGTATGATACAGATTGACAGGGAAGACATGGAAGTGGACGAAATGTCTTATTATCTGAATGAAGATTTGAGAACGGAGATTGCTCATGGCATAGAGGTGAGCCGTCTGGCAGGAAAGCTTGCAAAGGAGCTGAAAATGGATTCGGCATTTTGCCATGATGTGGAGGTGGCGGGTATGCTCCACGACATTGGCAAGCTCCGGGCAAGCACCTATCTGTATGGTGGAGATGATGACACACTGAATGTGGAAAAAATGCGTTATGTCAGGCTGCATGCGGGTCTGGGTTATGAAGTGGTGAAAAATGAGGGATATCCGGACAGGGTGTGTGAAATGATTCTGCACCATCATGAAAATTTCGATGGAACCGGTTATCCGGACAATCTGGTGGGGGAGGACATTCCACTGGGAGCAAGAATTTTAAGGGTATGTGATGTCTTTGCGGCATTGACCTCAGACCGTCCATACCGCAAGGCATTTGACAGCAAAACAGCGGTGGAGCTGCTGATTGAGGAGGTCCGGCATTTTGATATGAATGTTTTTCTGCCGTTTCAGAGTATTGTACATGATGAAATTGTGGCACGGGAAATGAACGGGGAAGAAAAGGATAAGCTGGTGTTTTAGGCAGAGTTAAAATCAAAGGCGATTGCGAAACTCATTTTTTTGAGAGCCTACGTTGTACAAATGTAACAAATATGTTTTTTGGACCATTTGCACAACTCACATTTTGAAATAAAGAGTTTCGCAATTGCCTAAAAGGATATATAAGGAAAGGATATAAGAAAATGGCTATGAAGAAAAAACCGGTTACCGGAATGAAGGATATATTACCGAAGGAGATGGAAATCCGCGATTATGTAATAGGGCAGATAAAGGAAACCTACAAGACATTTGGCTTTTGCAGTATGGAAACGCCATGTGTGGAGCATATTGAGAATCTGAGCTCAAACCAGGGCGGTGAAAATGAAAAGCTGATTTTCAAAATTTTAAAGCGTGGGGATAAGCTTGCCGCTTCCGTTGACAAAGCATCCACGGAGAATACGGATGTTTTGGTGGATGGCGGTCTCCGCTATGATTTGACTCTTCCGCTTTCCCGCTATTATGCCAATAATGCCAACGACCTGCCAAGTCCGTTTAAGGCATTGCAGATGGGAAATGTATGGCGGGCTGACAGACCCCAAAGGGGGCGGTACCGCCAGTTTATGCAGTGTGATATTGATATTTTAGGGGAGCCTACAATCCTTGCGGAGATTGAGCTGATTACCGCCACCACCACACTTCTTGGAAAAATCGGGTTTGAGAAATTCACAATCCGCCTGAATAACCGCAAGATGTTAAAAGCAATGGCAGCCTACAGCGGCTTTGAGGAGAAGGATTACGACAGTGTTTTTATCACCCTGGACAAGATGGACAAGATTGGTCTTGAGGGGGTGGCTGCCGAGCTGACAGAGCAGGGATACCCGAAAGAAAATGTAGAGAAATATCTGGCATTGTTTGAAAACACCGGTTCGGATATTGAGGGCGTCCGGTTTTTGAAAGATACCTTAGGCGACTGCTTAGAGGCAGGGGTTGCTGAGGATTTGGAGACCATTATGGCAAGTGTCAATGCCACAAAGGCAGCCGATTTTAAGATTGCCTTTGACCCAACGCTGGTGCGGGGAATGAGCTATTATACCGGTCCGATTTTTGAGATTTCCATGGATGAATTTGGCGGCTCCGTAGGCGGTGGCGGAAGATATGATGAAATGATAGGGAAGTTTACCGGACAGAATACACCGGCCTGTGGTTTTTCCATCGGGTTTGAACGTATTGTCATGCTTTTATTAGAGAAGGAGTATCAGGTGCCTTCAAAGGGTGACAGGATTGCGTATCTCGTAGAGAAAAATATGCCACAGGACAAAATGCTTACCATTTTGCAGAAAGCCAATGAGGAGCGGAGAGAAGGCAGGCAGATTAACATTGCAATTATGAAGAAGAATAAGAAGTTCCAGAAGGAGCAGATGCAGAAGGAAGGGTATACTGTTTTCGAGGAATTTTTTGCAGATAAGATGTAACGGCTGGAAAGAGCATGATAGAAGGTCATTGAGGAAATATGTAAAGTATGTTTCTTCAATGACTTTTTTGTTTGAAGAAAAATAAATAAAGCTACAAACCTTATGAAATAATGAGCTCAGCGACGCTCGGGCTTGCTCGAAGCGGCATTGGCGAATGTCCGCATGGAGCCGACAGGCGACATGATATATTAAGAAAATATTAAGAATGAAAGACTATGCTTGACAAAAGTATGTAAAAATTATAAACTGTAGCTGAAAGAAATAAATTATATGAGAAGGAGGAAGTAGTATTTACAAATGATATAAAAAATAACTGGCTAAATATGTCGAGTAAACTTTTGAATAAAAGGTGAAGGAGAAAATATATGAAAAATAAAAGTCTATTTTACATTACGTTTATATTACTATTATTAGTAGGAATATTAAATCTAAATTTTTTATCTAATAATAAGTATAATGTTGAAACAAAAAAATATACAAGTAAAAAAGAGTTTGAAAAAAGTTCAGCGGACAATCAGGTTTTAGAAGATGAACCTGAAATTTCCAAAAAACTTAAAAAGGGTTGCGTTGTGGTTAATGTTAAAACTTTGTGTGATAAAGAATATCAAAAACTGCACAAAAAAGATTGGAAAGTTAGAGCAAAGAAAGTAACTAAAAAAGGTACAAAGGCATTGTATTCGGAGTTTAATATTTATTTTAAACCGAAAGAAGCTGTATCTTTTACATCAAAAAAATCGACTGATGATGAAAAGATATATGAGGATTTTGTAAAGAAAAATAAAATAAGTGGAAATGTTGACATGCTTGTAGGCTTATCAGGACGTGAGCCTAAAGGCGTGGCAGGAATATCCTATCTTGGCAAGGTGAAAGGAGGACCAAAGGTATTGGTGTTTGCCTCTACTTATAATTCGGAGGCGGAAACAATTCAACATGAAATAGGGCATACATATAATTTAAACCACTGTAATAAAAACTGTGTTATGAAGTCATCAGGATTTGGGTATATAAATAAATTTTGTTCAAGTCACAAGAAAAAGTGGAAAAGTAACCGAAAATATTATTGATTATGAATAATAGAAGAAAATTATTAGCTGGTGCAATCTTTCTGATTCTGATTTTTTGTGTAAATTTTCAACTTCAAAGATATTTAATTCAAAATGAGGTTGTAGCAACCGTAAATGGTCAGGAAATTTTATATAAAGATGTCCAGAAAATATATTTACAATTAGATAGTGAGGATAATCCCCAAATAGTGTTGGAAAGTCTTATTAATGAAATGGTAGTAGTTTCTAATGCAGATGATATAGGTATCGAAATTACGGATAGAGACATTTACTCAGTTGTTAATGAATATAAAACTACGCTTCCTGATGTTTATAAAGAAGGTATTCGTATATATGGGAAGAAAGATTTTTATGAAGGTATTAAATTACAAATCATATATGACAATGTATATGATCTGTCTCTTATACACATCTCCGAGCCCACGAGACCGGAGCCTATC
>ENA-OYZN01000050-OYZN01000050.1-human-gut-metagenome-genome-assembly--contig:-NODE-50-length-87622-cov-12.395754_pt1 | contig 87622 bp, 73 predicted proteins | sample MGYA00243294_ERZ653483 | MGnify/ENA primary metagenome ERZ653483 (study PRJEB26926, sample SAMN06165155) | human gut metagenome | biome: ENVO:00009003; feature: ENVO:2100002; material: ENVO:00002003... | reverse complement strand
TATTCACAAATCTTATATCAGTTTTTTGAGTTTACACAAAACTTGAAACGGTCTCATAATAAGGGCTATAATCTGCTTCGAATCTGTCTGTGGGCAGCCTATATCGCATCCGTTATCCTCCTGCTTTTAGTGATTGCAGGGTTTGTTTTAGGCTGGTCAAAAAAAGTTCCTTTAATCACATCCTTAGCATATTCTGTAGTGGCAGGTATATTTTTTGCGTATCTTCGATTTGGGTTTATTGGACATTTCTGGAAAAAGTTTGCCAAGCTGTCGCTGGATAATTCCCTTACAGAAATTATGCCGATAAAACCGCTGCATCATCTGTATTCTGTTGCATTACCTTTTGCATTGATTGTATGTGTGGGTATTTTGGCAATCAGTATTGTAAGCCTTGTTTTGAGAGAAAAAGAAGAAGTTCTGGATTACGACAGGGAGTATGGATATAGTGGGGATTTCTATGTGAATAGCGGAGAAGGGAATAGTGCACTTCGCGGTACCCAGGCATTTGTCGATAATTTGGATACATATGGCAGTGGAGGAGTGCAGTCGGATATCCAGCCATTTAATGAAGAAGTGTCAGGCTATTATGTGGAGCCGGATATTATATCGGAAAAGCAGACGCCAATTGCGCAGGTAATACCGTCAGTTCCGGTCATACAACCAATGGCATGCGGTAAGGTGCGTTGTACAAAGGGTGTTGCCTTAGGCCAGGGCTTCCAATTGCCACAGGATAGGAAGGTGATTGTAGGGAAGAGTCCAAGTAAGACCAATTTAACAATCAATTATCCAAATGTAAGCAATGTACATTGCAGTATCCGTTATAATCCAGCGACAAATACTTATATCGTAAAGGATCATTCTACGAACGGAACCTTTGTGAACGGAGCAAGGATGCCAAAGGGTGTGCCGATTGAGTATCCGGCGGGAACGGTGCTTGTATTGGCAGATGGGACAAATGAGATTACATTGGGGTAAAGGAGAAGAACATGGATAATATGAAGGAAGATCGTTCAATTATATTGTTTATTATATTAGATGTATTGTGGGCTGTGGTGAATCTGGCTATCGGCATGTTTGTGCCATCTATTGTAAAATACAGTATTATTGCCTTTGACTTGGATTATGCAGGAAATATTATTGTGATAGTGCTTGGTATTAATCTTATTTATGTTATTGTATATATGATAATTCTTTTTCGGTTTTATAAGAGCTGGATTGAAGATATTAATGTGATTTGCGACGGTGATGGGCAGCATACGGAAGAAGTGGGTATGTTTATTTTACTAAGTATTGTAACTCTTGGCATTTATTCTTTTTTTTGGCAATACAATGTGCAGAATCGCTTAAAAAGTAATGCTTCCAGATATAATGTCATGGTTTCGGATTCGGGAAGTACTGTACTGTTGTGGAATTTGTTAGGAATATTACTTTGGGGAATAGGACCGCTAATTGCTTTGCACATAATGTTAACGAGTACAAATCAATTGGTATACGCATATAATCATGGCGGAATTATGCCGCAGCCACGACCAATGCCGGTACCACAACCATTACCACAGCCGCAGCCGTTCCCGCAACCACAGCCGGTACCGCAGCCACGACCAATGCCGCAACCACAGCCAATGCCGCAAGTTCTGCCGTTCCCGCAACCGCAGCCAGTGCCGCAATCCAATACAATGGGACAGGTGCGGTGTATAAAAGGAATGGCAGCCGGACAGGGATTCCGACTGCCGCCAAACAGAAAAATGGTGATTGGTAAAAATCCGGGCAAGGCCACGTTGGTACTCAATGAATCCTATATCAGCAATGTACACTGTACCATACAATATAATGAAGGGAACAATACATATATTGTCACAGACCATTCTACAAATGGAACCTTTATTAATGGAATCAGAATGCAAAAAGAGATGCCTACGACCTGTCCGGCGGGAACAGTACTGATGCTGGTAAATAGTAATATTGAAATCAAACTGGGTTAGTTTGCCCATGGTAAAAAATGGATACGCAGGATGAGTGAGGAGAATAGAGCACAATGGATGTAAAAAGATTAGGACAATATGGGCAGGACATGAATGTACAAAGTGCCCCACAATTTACTATTATGGATTCCACCGGAGTATTAAGAGAGTATCCATTGCATCCGGAAAACCAGCAAAGATTGGTTTTAGGACGTTCTACAGAGTGTGACATTAAAGTGGAATGCAGTGGCATGTCAAATCTGCATGGTAAGTTCAAATGGATAAACGGGAAACTGTATTATGCAGATATGGGAAGCACAAACGGGACGTATATACATAAGCAGGGTAAGACATATTTTGAAAAAAAGAGCAGAAATTATATTCCTCTGGCAGATGGAGATTTTATTTCCATTCATCCACAGGTGCAGGATGCGAAGAATGGTTTTATTTTGTTATATACCGAACGCAGTGATGGCGCACGTTGGACAAAAGTGGATATTGGCAATGAAAAAATAACGTTAGGGCGGGCAGATAACAATGATATTGTTATCCCTCATGTTAGTGCATCCAGACAGCATGCGGAAATAGTGAGGTATCAGGATAGTTATGTGATTCGTGACTTATCCAGTATGAATGGAGTGTTTTTAAATAGTTCCATGATTCATCAGCCGGTTAAATTAAAGGATAATGACTTGATTACTATTTTAAATATGCGGATTATTTATAATGGGGGATTTTTATTCTACAGAAGCAGACAGAACGGTGTTACCTTGCATGTCCGAAACCTATATAAAAAAGTAAATAAAGAGAGGTATATTTTACAGGATGTCAATCTGGATATTGGCAGTAATGAATTTGTGGCAATTATTGGAGGTTCCGGTGCCGGAAAATCTACCGTCATGAATGCAATCAGCGGATTTGACCGTGATGTTACTGGACAGATTGTTTGTGATGGAATGGATATGCGAAAGAATTTTTCAGTGCTCAAGAATATGATTGGATATGTGCCGCAGGAGGATATTATCTATAATAATCTGACCCTTCGGCGGATGCTTTATTACACTGCAAAATTAAAGATGCCAAAGGATGTCAGCAGCCGGGAGATTGACGACCGGATTACGAAGGTACTTGACATGGTAGAACTTTCGGAACATCAGGATACGTTTATCCGGAAGCTGTCTGGAGGGCAAAAGAAACGGGCAAGTATTGCCGTGGAATTGCTGGCAGACCCAAGTCTTTTCTTTTTAGACGAGCCCACCTCCGGTCTGGATCCGGGAACGGAGAAAAATCTGATGCAGACCTTAAACCGTCTGGCAAAATTGCAGGGAAAGACGATTATTATGGTAACCCATACTACTCAGAATCTGCATCTGTGCGATAAGATTGTGTTTATGGGACCGGGAGGAAAATTGTGTTTTTGTGGAACGATAGAGGAAGCAATTATTTTCTTTCAAACAGACAATCTGGTAGATATGTACAATATGATTGCTGCAGATACAGACCGTTGGGCAAGAAAGTGGAAAATAGAGCAGTCGGATTCGGTAAGCATGCAGACTGGGAACGGACAATTTGAACATACTGGAACGGTGTATATGGGAAAGAGTGCAGGACGGGGAAATAGGACAGCGGCTGCCCGTATATCAAGGTCACAGGCTGGCTTTTTTCGTCAGTTATGGGTATTGACACTCCGTTATTTTGAAATTATTAAAAATGACTGGCAATGTCTTTTAATGTCCTTTTTTCAGCCGGTTATTATTGCTCTGTTAATTAATGTTGTCGCATCAGATGATGTTTTTGATGTATACGAACCGACGAAATCCATTTTATTTTCGTTGAGCTGTGCAGGAATATGGATTGGTCTTTTTAATTCTATACAGGAAATCTGTAAGGAGAGAAATATTCTTAGACGGGAGTATATGGGTAATTTAAAGCTTCCTGCATACGTGCTGTCCAAATACAATGTACAGCTATTTGTAACAATGTTACAGGCATGGATTATGATGGGTATATTTACCCTTACGGTGGGATGTGAGGATAAAGGGCTTATATTTGAGCATTCATTTTTTGAAAAATTCTTACTGATGTGGATGACAATCTATGCAGCTACCGCTTTAGGCTTTGCAATTTCTGCTATGGTGCGTTCAGCAGATAAAGCCATGGTTTTAGCACCATTTGTATTAATTATACAACTGCTCTTTTCCGGCATTCTGTTTGATTTAGATGGGATGGGAAAACATATTGCAAAATTCACTGTAAGCAAGTGGTCGGTAGAGGGTTTTGGAAGTATTGCAAATTTGAATAAATTGAAGATGCGGTTTGAAATCAACCATAGTGATGTGGCAGACATGATTGAGGATTTGCACAAGGCAGAATCAGCATTTAAGCATACAGTAAAGCATTTGTCCCACTCCTATCTTGTATTAGCTGTTATGATAGTGGTGTGTTGTGGATTTTGCATGATTGCACTTAGAAATTTGTCAAGAGATAGACGATAACGAATTAAGGGAAAAGATACAGGGGGATGAAGGGAATGGCAAATAATAGAACAAGAGTGAATTATGCAATATATGAAAATATTGGAGCCCATACCGGCTATTCTTCTAAAACAGAATATTGTGTATTGTGCCGTAGAAACGGGAAGATGGAGTTATGGGGACAAATTAATGTTGAGGATGCAGCAGAAGTTTATTTTATCAGAGTACAATATCCGACAGGAAGCTTATATTATGGATGCGGTGTGGAGGATGATGGTGCAATGTTTTTGGTCAATCCTTTGATAAGAAGAGGGAAAACAAAATTTATCCGAACAATCACGTTTATGAATGAAATGCAAAAAGAGACTGGGCGATTGTCTTTTATTTGGATAAAGAAGGAAGGAGAGCATGCACTGATTTTGGAAAGTGGAGAAAAGCAGGTGTTGGTACAGAAACTTGTAGAAACAGAAGGATTTCATCTGGAATTTTCTGATGACGATGCATATGATGACAAAGAGTCACCATGGTATTTCAGGAGATTTGATGACCCGCTGATGGCAGCGATGATTTATGATGAGCAGGAAAATATGAGTAATAAGTTTAAGGAGCGGTATGGGGTAACACTTCCCGGCGATATTCCAGATGAGTTGGTGGCGATGTTGTTGTCTGTACCATTTTTTGAATTAGGGTTGTAGTTAGAGAAGAAAGTATTATGTAAGAATATATGCCTATAAGTAGTTTGGAGAAAAGAAAAAATATGGAAGCTGGAGTAAAACAAAGGTAGTTTGTGTTGGGGAAAGGTAAATGTGTTATAAAATTACAAGAAGGAGATTTCAAGGATGAAAAAGAAATATATATTAGTAATTTGCTGTATCAGTATGTTATTAACAGGCTGTGGGACAGACACAGAACAAGAAATATGGTCTGTAGAATCAACAAAAACAGAAATAACGGAAACAGAAACGCCGGAATTTACAGAGGAAGTACAACAGGTGGAGAATACTTCGGAAGAAAATGAGGAGAAGCAGACAGAAGTTTTCGCAAAGGCAAAGAAGATGCACAAATACGCAGATGTATTAACAGCATTCTGTTGCAACCAGGAACCAGAGGGTGGTCAATTGGAATATATGGAAAGCAAGGAAACCCCGAATCAGTATGCCATCTATGATATAGATAGGGATGGAAGCGAAGAAGTAATTATACTGTATACGGAGTCTTCCATGGCAGGAATGACAGCCCGGATTTATGACTATGATGCTGACACGGATGAAACGGTATTAGAATTGTTAGAATTTCCGGCACTTACGTTTTATGATAATGGGGTCATTAAGGCAGAATGGTCTCATAATCAGGGATTGGGTAATGACTTATGGCCATACAATCTGTATAGCTATGACTCTGAAACAGACAGTTATGTTAGCCAGGGTTCTGTGGATACGTGGGATAAGTGGTTTAGAGAGGAGGATTATGATGGCACACCGTTTCCAGATGAATTGGATACGGATGGAGATGGAATTTTATATTATCTGAATGATGGTTCTTCAGATGGTGAAACGGTAACAGTAAATCAGGCGGAATATGATGTATGGTATCAGTCTGTCGTGGGTGATGCATCAGAATTAGAGCTTCCATGGAAGACTTTTGATATAGATGAAATTACTGGATATGGGGAAGAGTATATGACACTGCTAATGGAACAGCTTGAGGAGATAAAGACAACAGATTTGGATTTGGGGGTTCGCTTTATGCAGACAAATGGTGATATTGAGACGATATCGAATGAAGTTGCGGAGCAGACAGGAATTGTGTTAGAAAGGGTTGATAATCCGTATGTGATTGCATATACAGGCACTATAGATGGTATTGAGGTATATAATTGTTATGATGAGGACGCGGGTTCGATAGGATATTATGAAGAAGCAGTGGCCAGGCTTTCTTTGTTTGGTGTATACCCAGGGATGGCGGATGCTGAAGCACAGAAGAATTTAAATGAACGAGGATTTTATCTGAATAATTACAATACATATATTACAGGAGAGGGATTTGGGAATTATGGTGTGTATCTGGATTCAGAAGATGGAATGGTGAGTCGGATTACGGTTGTGCATTATTCAAGATATGCAGGATAAGGAAAAGAGGATTTACTTGTGCTGAAAAACGCACGGAATGGAGGAAAAGATGGGTAGGAAAAACGGTATAAAAAAAGGTGTTTTATTAGTGTGGATGGCATTTTTATCATTAATAATGATTGGTTCAATTCCAATGCAAGCAGAAGCGAAAAAGAATGCGGTGGAACCAGGTGTGGCTTGTCAGAAAGGACGTTATTTATATTATGCTTTTGAGATGGGCGGTTTGAGAATGGGAATTATGCGATATGATACCAAAACGGGAAAGAAAAAGACGTTGTGTAAATATCAATCAGGTAAAGAAAAAACGAATGGCTTTTACTACTTAAATGCTACAAATAAGTATATTGTTGCTGAATGGGATAAGGCATATGGAACCGATCATACTAATACATATATTTATCGGTTTAAAAGAAGTAATGGAAAGTCAGCAAAAAAATTAGCTGTAGGAAGAAATCCAGTTGTAATTGGCAAATATATTTATTATGTAGAGTGTAAACAATATGGACATAGTTCTTGGAAATATACGATGGATACAGGATATATATGTCGTATGAAAATTGATGGAAAAGGGAAAAAGAGAATATGCAAGAGTAAAGGTTATGTTCGCTCATTGTTCAATTTAAATGGGAAAATGGGATATGTTACGGATAATTGTATGACAGATACAGATGCAATTGACTTCTTTTTTGATAAGAATAGAAAAAAGATAGATACAGACGGATTTGATTTTAACATGGATGGTTATTGTAGCAATAGTGATGGTCATTATGTAATAGTAGGCGGACAGCTATGGTTGTATGATAAAGATTTTATAAATCATAAAGTACTTTTTGATAGTAATAATAGGCATATAGGCACTATCCGGGTATGTGGAAATTACGTTTTTTTAAGAGTAGAAAATCTGATTAATTACACTGGGAAAATATATATTATGAAAAAAAATGGAACGAAATTAAAAACTTTGAAAACATGGGGTTTGGCAGAGTAAGTTTATTATTAAAAGCAGTGGAAACAATAATTATTTGTTTGTGCTGAAAAATGCATGAAATGGAGGAAAAAATGTTTCAGACAAAGATGAGAAAGAAAAACCAAAAATCAATAGCAGTAACCGCCTGCTTTTTACTTATTGCAATTTTTATTACTGCAATCCCAAGTGAGGCGGCATCAAAAGCAGGAAAGGCAAAAAAAGCCTATAAATCCTACTTAAGCAGTATTATGAAACGTTCCGATTTTAAAGAATTTGCGGGGATGGAAATAGGGAGTATTTCTTTTGCGGTGATGGATATTTCCGGGGATAAAGTACCGGAACTGATTGTAAAGGAAAGCTATACGGCACCGGAAAATTACTGGGTGTATACCTACCGGAATGGGAAGGTCAAAAAATTGAAAAGTATGTGTTATTATTCCGGTGGAGAGATTGGTGCCGTTTATCCGAAAAAGCATATTATTAAAGCCTATGAAGGAGACGACTGGTTTTGCGACAACATTTATTACCGGGTTACCGGAAGTAAAATGAAGGTGGCTGCCAGAACAAAAAATGGAAAGTACTATGTGAATGGAAGGAAAGTAACAAAAAGCAGTTATCAGAGCTATGTTTCCAAAATTGAACGGACAAAATGCTATAGTGAGAACAATGGAAAATTGAAATTCCGGAAAAATACATCGAAAAACAGGAAAAAATATTGTAAGTAATAATGGAATCAAAAATTTACCACTCAAAAATGATTCACGGAACCATTTTCCCATCTGCTTGGCAGCTAACGACTCACCGAAGTACATTAAATCTATATAGAAAGATTTGATGTGCTCCGGTGAGTTTTCGTTATAGTATTTTCCATGGCAATATGCTACAATAACCATATCCGTAGAAGGAGGCAGAGCAGGATGGAAAACAAGCCGATTGCAATAGGAATTGAAAATTACAAAGAGATAATTGATAAACCATATTATTATATTGATAAGACGTTATTGATTGGAGAGATACTTGACAAGGGCGGAAAGGTTAATCTCTTTACCAGGCCCCGCCGTTTCGGAAAAACCCTTGCCCTCAGCATGATAAAAACCTTCTTTGAGCAGGATACAGATATCCATGGAAATGTTACGGATAACAGCCGCTATTTTGACGATATGAAAATCAGCCAGACAGGGGAGAGGTACACAGAGCACATGGGTCAGTATCCGGTGATTTCCCTGTCCTTGAAATCTGCCAAACAGCCGGATTTTGATATGGCATATAAAAGCCTTTTAAATGAGATTGCAAAGGAATATGAGCGTCACTGCTATGTGCTGGAAGGGGATGTACTGCTGTCCTTCACGAAAGAAAAATATGTTAACATCATGGAGCAGAAAGCGGAGAAGATTGATTATGCGACTGCCCTGAAGTTTTTATCCGACTGTCTGAAAAAGTACCATGGAAGAAATGTTATTATACTGATTGATGAGTATGATGTACCACTGGAAAACTCGTATTTTGCAGGCTTCTACGATGAAATGATTACTTTTATCCGTTCATTGTTTGAATCTGCCCTAAAGACAAATGACAGCCTGGAATTCGCAGTGATTACCGGATGTCTGCGTATCAGTAAGGAAAGCATTTTTACCGGACTTAATAACCTGAAAATAAATTCAATTTTAAATCAGAACTATGCGGAGTTTTTTGGTTTCACGCAACAGGAAGTAGAACAGATGCTCCGTGACTATGATTTGCTGGATAAAATAGAAGAAGTGAAGGAGTGGTATGACGGATACCTTTTTGGAGAAACGGAGGTATATAACCCGTGGAGCGTGATTAATTATGTGGATACTGCGGTTGAGAATACAGTCGCATTTCCCAAACCGTACTGGTCAAACACTTCATCCAACAGCATTATCCGGGAGCTGGTAGAGGAAGCGGACAGCGAGGTAAAACAGGAGATAGAAAATTTACTGGCAGGAGGGACGATTGAAAAGCCGGTTCATGAGGATATCACATATGAAGACATCCATAAGACCCAGGAAAATCTGTGGAATTTCCTGTTTTTTACCGGATACCTGAAGAAGACAGGGGAACGGTTTGAGGAAGAGACAATATATCTTACCTTAACCGTACCGAATAAAGAGGTGGCTGGCATATACCGTAACACCATCCTGGAATGGTTTAATAAGAGATTACGTACCACCGACTTAAGTGTTCTGCACAAAGCCATCTTAGAGGGTGACTGTGAAACCTTTGAAAATAAAGTGTCAGACTTGCTGTTAGAAACTATCAGCTTTTATGACTATGCAGAGAGCTATTATCATGGTTTCCTGTGTGGCCTGTTAAAGGGCTGTAACCGTTATACGGTCATTTCCAACCGGGAAAGCGGCAATGGGAGACCGGATATTTTATTTAAGCATTTGTCGGTCAGAGGGCAGGCTGTGATTATAGAGATAAAGGTTGTGAAAGAGTTTGACCGGATGGAGGCAGGCTGTGACGAGGCATTAAAACAGATTGAAGAACAGAATTATGCGGCGGCACTGCATAAGGAAGGATACCGCCAGATTCGAAAATATGGAATCTGCTTTTACCGGAAGGAATGTATGGTGAAAGAAGGGTAGATGTTAAAAATTACAACAATTTTTACAAAAATTACAATCTCCTTTTTGGGAGAAAAATCCGTGTATGATGTAAGTATAGAAGATACATCATACACGGATTTTTGTTTAGCTGCCAAGCAAGCAGCCGCCTAGCTCATTGCATGCAGTAACAAAGCAAAGGAGGATGAAGAAAATGGTAGGAAGAAGGTTAACAAAAGGAATACAAAAAATTGCAGCATTGCTAATAGCATGGATGATGGTAATTACAGGTGTCGGCATGATTCCGGTTCAGGCGGAGGCTGCCGGAAAGCAGGTTGTTAAGAAACTGACTGTGGCAAAGTCATCTTTGAGTCTGGAGGAGGGGGAGAGTGAAAGCATTCGGTATCAGGTCACGGCTGCAAAGAAAACAAGCAAGAAAATTGTACTTAAGGTATCAAACAAAAAAGTGATTTCTGCCAAGGTGTCAAAGGGGAAAATTGTGGTTCGGGCGAAGAAAGAAGGCAGCAGTACCATTACGGTAACAACCAAAGCGAGGAATGGGAAGGGTAAAAAAATTAAAAAGAAGATTAAGGTTGTTGTGAAAAAAGAGAATGAGGATACAAAGAGCACAGAGGTAAGTGCTGTGGCAGAGGAAGAAACAGAGGAAGAGACAGAGGAAGCAGGCGGACAGGCGGCTGCAACGGAAACCACGGCATCGGTGGAAGAGATATCCACAGAAAAAGTAACGGAGAAAACGGTTACAACAAAAGTGCCTGCCGCAACAGCGAAGACAACAGCAGCCAAACAGGAAGAAACCCTTCCGTCAATCTCTTATCAGGCTTATGTTCAGGACATTGGCTGGATGTCAGCGGTCAAAGCTGGAGCAACCGCAGGGACAACCGGCAAGGCAAAATATCTGGAGGCGCTTAAGATTAATTTAAAGGATAAAAAAGGAAACAGTATGATTAAATATCGTGCACATGTTCAGAATGTCGGATGGCAGGGGTGGATGACATCCGGGCAGACTGCGGGTACAGAGAAACAGTCGGAGCGTATGGAAGGAATCCAGATTCAGCTAACGGGAAACTATGCTGAACAATATGATATATATTATTGTGTACATGTTGCAAATTTCGGGTGGCTTGGCTGGGCAAAGAACGGAGAAGTGGCAGGCTCGCAGGGGTTGTCCTTGCAGATGGAAGCCATTCAGATTAGACTGGTCAGGAAAAATACCGCATTTGCTGTCGGAGACAGACATGTCATTGTTGCACCAAAACTTACTTATCAGGCACATTGTGAAAAGTATGGATGGCAAAATGCGGTAAGTGTCGGGAATATTGCAGGAACGGTAGGAGAAGGCAGACAATTGGAGGGGATAAAAATTAATCTGCTGGATACAGACGGCAAGAGCGGAGTGGAGTATCGGGCACATGTATCAAATGTCGGATGGCAGGATTGGAAAAATAGCGGAGCGCTTGCTGGTACAACCGGTGAAGCCAGAAGAATGGAAGCAGTTGAAATTCGATTAAAGGGAAACATTGCAAATGAATTTGACATTTATTACAGGATGCATGTGTCAAAGATTGGCTGGATGGGATGGGCAAAAAATGGGGAGACAGCAGGAACTACAGGCGGATCCCGTCAGGCAGAGGCTATTCAGATTAAAATAGTAGCCAAAGGGGCACCCGTAGAGCGCGAGGGCGTTGCATATCAAAAACTGACTGCACAATCAAAAGTCGGATATAATGCAGATGCGGCATTGAAATATGCTTCGGAGCATTGGAATGACGGTCAGGGGTTATGTGCCGAGTTTGTATCAAAATGTGTTCAGGCAGGCGGGATATCTATTAAAACGGAATATATTACGACAAACTGTTATAATGCGGTATCCAATGCTACAGGTGTTCAGGGCCAGGTTCTAAAATTAAACGCAGCCGGATATGCAACAAAAAGTCTGGATGGCGATATTTTATCAGCGGGTGACGTCGTAATCCAATGGTGTAACACACATACATACCGACCGCATATTTTGATATGTGGAGGTTACGACAGTGCCGGATATGCAACATTTTATGCACATAATAGTGCAAAGAATAATCAAAGGTTCCGGTTTAATGTTACTTATTCCAGCCAGGCACCGTGTAATCACAATTGTGATATCGGTGCAAGGGTATTACATATCAGCAATTGAGAACAGAAGAGACCTTCTACCCAAAAGGGCAGAGGGTCTTTTCAGGTAGTGCGCCTGGCAGCTATTTACAAATTAACGGATTCAAGTTACAATGAGACGGTGTGCATATGTGAATTTTATAGAAAGAAAGGTATTATATTTGAAGAATTTATACATAGCAGAGAAACCAAGCGTGGCGAGGGAATTTGCCAAAGCTCTTAAAATAAGCGGCGGCAGCAAGGATGGTTATATTGAATCCGAGACCTCCATTGTGACATGGTGCGTGGGACATCTGGTGACTATGAGTTATCCGGAGGAATATGACCCTGCACTTAAGAAATGGAGCGTGGAGACTCTGCCCTTTTTACCGGATACATTTAAATATGAGGTGATTGATGGAGTGTCCAAGCAGTTTAATATTGTCAAGGGACTGTTAAACCGGGAGGATGTTTCCTGTATATATGTCTGCACGGATTCCGGACGGGAGGGAGAATATATTTACCGTCTGGTTGACCAGATGGCGGAAGTGCCGGATACCAAAGAAAAACGCAGGGTCTGGATTGATTCCCAGACAGAGGAGGAGATTCTCCGGGGCATTAAGGAGGCAAAAAATATCCATGAATATGATAATCTTTGTGCATCTGCCTATCTGCGTGCTAAAGAGGATTATCTGATGGGTATTAATTTTTCCAGAATTTTAACCCTGAAGTATAGCTATACGGTTAAGAATTATCTGGGAAAAGACCGCTGTGTCATTTCCGTAGGGCGGGTTATGACCTGTGTCCTTGGCATGATTGTGAGAAGGGAGCGGGAAATACGCCAGTTTGTAAAGACACCATTTTACAGGGTTATTGGAAATATGAAACTGGCGGATGGAACCTTTGAGGCGGAATGGCGTGCTGTTGAGGGAACAAAATACTTTAATTCTCCTCTTCTTTACAAGGAAAATGGTTTTAAGGAAGAAAAGGATGCGAAGCATTTAATAGAAGAGCTGGAGGCAGGAGAAGCAGACGAAAAGGGGCTGCCGCTTGCCCTGGTGGTAAAGGTGGAGAAAAAGCGGGAGAACAAAAATGCTCCGCTGCTATATAATTTAGCCGAGCTCCAGAATGACTGCTCCAGATTATTTAAAATCAGCCCGGACCAGACATTGCAGATTGTCCAGGAATTATATGAAAAGAAGCTGGTAACCTATCCGAGAACAGATGCCAGGGTATTATCGACGGCAGTCAGCAAGGAAATATACAAGAATATTTCCGGATTGAAAAACATACCTTCTATGAAGGGCTTTGCAGAGAATATTTTACAGAGTGGAAGCTACAAGGGGATTGCAAAGACAAGATATGTAAATGACAAGCAGATAACAGACCATTATGCAATTATTCCAACCGGACAGGGATTAAATGCCTTTGGCAGCTTGCATGATACGGCAAAGAAGGTATATGAGATTATCGTAAGACGGTTCTTAAGTATTTTTTATCCGCCGGCGGTGTATCAGAAATTAGCACTTACCTTAGACTGCAATGGAGAGAAGATGTTTGCCAATTTCAAAGTACTGGTGGACCCGGGATATCTCCCGGTTACGGTGTATTCCTTTGGTAAGCAGAAGGATGAAGAGGAGAAATATTCTAAGGAAATGGTGGAGGCTGCCATGCAGCTTAAAAAGGGAATGAAGCTTTCGGTAAATGGTTTTGAGATTAAGGAGGGAGAAACCTCTCCACCCAAACGTTACAGTTCAGGAACACTAATCCTTGCCATGGAAAATGCAGGACAACTGATTGAGGATGAGGAGCTGCGTGCCCAGATTAAGGGCAGCGGGATTGGAACCTCCGCTACGAGAGCCGAAATCATCAAGAAGCTGGTGAACAATAAATATCTGGAGCTGAATAAAAAGACCCAGATTATCACGCCGACTTTGATGGGCGAAATGATACATGACGTGGTGGCATCCTCTATTAAATCACTGCTGAACCCGGAGCTTACTGCAAGCTGGGAGAAGGGACTTTCCTATGTGGCAGAGGGCGCTATTACAGAAGAGGAGTATATGCAGAAGCTGGAAGACTTCATAAGGAAGAGGACAGATGCGGTAAAAGGGCTTAACAATCAGTATCAGTTAAGAACATATTTTGACTATGCGGCACAGTTTTATAAAAAACAGGGAAAGAGTGGCAGCAAAAAAGCAACAGGTAAAACAGCTGGTGAAAAAAAGGAAAAAAAATAGAAAAGGTGAAAGGAACAGGGTAAATATAATATGCAAGAACAGGTTACAATCAAAGCGTTATATACATTAGAGGAGACACTGGCAAAGCCGTTATTAGAAGGCTTGACCTATCCATGGGAGGCACTTCCGGGGATTGGGGATTTTATTAAGGAGCTTGGGAAGACACTTCCGGCAGACATCTATGAAGAAAGAGAAGAAAATGTCTGGATTGCCAAATCTGCAAAGATTTATCCGAATAATTATATTGCGGGACCATGTATTATCGGGGAGCGCACCGAGGTGCGGCCGGGAGCCTTCATTCGTGGAAACGCACTGGTTGGCAACGACTGTGTGGTTGGAAACTCCACGGAGCTTAAGAATGTGATTTTATTTAACCATGTACAGGTGCCTCATTACAATTATGTGGGAGATTCCGTGCTGGGCTTTTATTCCCATATGGGTGCGGGTTCCATTACTTCAAATGTGAAGGCAGATAAAACCATAGTACATGTGAAGGGGAAGGATTTTGACCTGGATACCGGGCTTAAAAAGTTTGGTGCTATGCTGGGCGACCATGTGGAGATTGGATGTAATTCGGTATTGAATCCGGGTTCTGTAATATGCAGTGATTCCAATGTATATCCGGTGAGTATGGTAAGAGGTGTGGTGCCGGCACATTCCATTTATAAGGATAAAGATAAAATAGAACCGAAACAGAAATAAAAAACGGGGCATCATCCTTGGATGGTGTCCCGTTTACACTGTAGATTAATTGTTTACAGCTGCCTGTTCCAGGGCATTTTTGATGGCCTGGTTTAAGATTATATAGGTGTATTGGTTTTCTTTTGAGTAGGTTATATTATCCACGCTGTCCACTACAGATATCTGGTTGTTAATTTCATTTAAAGCAGGCTCTAAAAGTGGATACATTGTGGTGACGGTTTCATCCAGGTTTTCGATACTGACGCCGCTTACTGTGTTTTCATCTACGGTAACGGCAACATTTAAGGTGTTTTCTCCGAGTGTGATGGTTGAGGAATATACGCCGGGAACATATTTACTTGTAGTTGTTGTATCGTTTTCTTTCCCTTTTCCGAACATATTGATTAATAATATGATAAACAGAATCCCAAGGACAAGAAAAATTCCAGTATAAATAATTTCCTTCGCTTTGATTACAACGATTTTTGTCTGTGCGCCCATAAAATTCCTCCCGCTGATTGTTACTATAATGATATGAAATGAGACTGGGATTTAGAACCACAAAGTTCAAACTTTTGTAACAGAGTGTCACCCGGATATGTTATACTGTTGTTTAGATGAATTTGCAATCGGAATAGCAGGAATCCGGAAAAGAAAGGAATACAGATATGGCGGTACAATTTATACTTGGCGGAAGCGGAACGGGTAAGACCAGATATATATATGACAAAATGATAAAGGATTCCCAGAAGCCTGACCATAAACCGATTATTTTTATGCTGCCGGAGCAGTCCAATATGGCAGCGGAGCAGGATATGGTAGAACTTCACCCAAAGGGCGGAACGATGGATATCTCTATTTTAAGCTTTACCAGACTGGCATTTAAGGTCTTTGATGAGAGGAATATCCACACCCGGGATATTCTGGATGACTATGGAAAGAGTATGCTGATTATGAAGCTGTTAAAGGAACACCAGGAGGAGCTGTCCTATTATGGCAATATGATTGGCAAGCAGGGCTTTGTGGATGAGGTAAAGTCTGTCCTGTCTGAGTTTTACCAGTACCAGATTACAGATGAGGTTCTGGAGAGCGTGATTGCAAAGTTAAGCCCGGAGAGAAGCCTTTATTACAAAATGTCCGACTTAAGAATCCTGTTAAAGGCATTTGATGAGGCAATGGGAAGCTCCTATATGGTGACAGAGCAGATTTTAGCGCTGTTAAAGGAGGTGGCGCAGGAATCAGAGCTGCTTAAGGGGGCAGACATATATTTTGATGGCTTTACCGGGTTTACACCGGTACAGTATGATGTGATTGGCGAGCTCATGAAGCTGGGCGGAAATCTGTACTTTGCCTTCACCATGGATGAGGATATTTTTGGAAAAAATGATTACAGCGAGCAGGGCTTGTTTGCTCTTGGCAGACAGTCGGTTGATAGATTATGTAAACTGGCACAGGAGAATCAGACAGCTGTCCTGCCCCATGTGGGAATGACCCATAACTACCGGTTAGAGGGGTGTGGGGAATTGCAGCATTTAGAGCGGCAGCTGTTCCGCTTCCCTGTTGAGGCTTACGATAAAAAGCCGGAAAATATTATGGTGTTCTCCGGAAAAGACAGCCGGGAAGAGGCATTATTTATTGCAAAAACCATTAAGCAGAGGGTGATGGAAAAGGGATATCATTACAGGGATTTTGCTATTATAACCGGGGATTTAAGGGAACAGGCGGCGGTCTGGCATCAGGTGATGGAGCAGGTGGAAGTGCCGTATTTCCTGGATTGTAACGAGACCTTATCCCATAATCCGATTGTGGAGCTTGTGGGAATGGTTATGGATTTGTTCCGCACGGATTTTTCCTATGACAGTGTGTTTTCATTTCTGAAAACCGGTTTTCTGGATATAGATATGGCGGCAGTCTATCATCTTGAAAACTATGCCCTGAAATATGGTGTAAGGGGATATTCCTGGTGGAACAGCTCTTTTAAGGGCGGTGTAAAAGGACTCCATGAACTGAACCACACAAGAAAGCAGTTTATGGACAAAATAGAACCGCTTACACCGGTATTTTTAAAAAAATCCGCCCAGGCGAAGGAGTATATAACCACCCTTTATGATTTTATGTCAACCAATAAAATGGCGGAGAAATTATACGCAAAAAGTATCTGGTTAGAACAGGAAGGGAAGCTCCGGGAAGCAAAAGCATATGGGCAGGTGTATGACAAATTTATTTCCGTACTGGATAAAACCATGGATATATTGGGGGAGGAGGAAGTCTGGAGGGAACATTTCGCAGAGATTCTTATGACCGGTATTTCAGATATGCAGTTGGGTATCATACCATCTACTCTGGACCAGGTAGTAATCGGCGATATGGAACGGACCAGACTGCACCACACGGAAATTTTATTTGTTGCGGGAGCGAATGAGGGCTTACTGCCGCCTAATACATCCGGCAAGGGGATTTTAGCAGATAAGGACAGAAAGCAGTTAAAGGATATGAACATCTGCCTGGCGCCGGACAGCAGGGAGGAAATGTTTTTACAGCAGTTTTACCTGTATATGCAGCTTACCCAGGCGGCAGAAGGCTTAGTCGTTACTTACCGGAATGGAGATGAAAAAGGAGCAGAGCTGCGTCCGTCCTATTTTATAAACCGGCTGGCACAGATTTTTCCGGGCCTTACTGTCACAGCCATGGAGAACCGGATAGGGGATATGCTTCCGTCAACGAGGAAAGAGGTGATGGTAGATTTTGCAAAAGAGCTTTCACAGGATGATGTGGCGGATTCTTCGGTGTACCGGATTATGAAGAAGGATAATCCTGCAATGACCAGACAGATTTTAGACGGGTATTTTTATGATAACCGGGCTGGCGTGCTGGATAAAGCGATTGCCCGTAAGCTTTACGGGGAGAATATGCTGCACAGTGTTTCACGGCTGGAGACCTATTCCGGCTGCGCCTATCAGTTTTTCCTGAAATATGGGTTAAAGCTTGCCAAAAGAGAAGAATATAAGGTGGAATCCAATAACATCGGTACGATTCTTCATGCGGTGATGGAGCAGTTCTTTAAGCAGGTTAAGGATGGAACGATTCATCCTGACAGCATGACAAAGGAGCAGTTAGAAGAAAGGGTGGAGAGCATTACCCTGCAGGCGGCAAAGGAAGAAAATGAGACGATTTTTGAGAGCAGCTACCGGAACCGGCACCAGTTAGAGGTTTTAGTCCGGATTGCCAAACGAAGCGTGGCGAACCTTTGCAGGCATCTGGAGCAGGGAGGGATGGAGCCTGCCTATTTTGAGAAGCGGTTTTCTCCGGAGGATGCGCTCAACTATGTCCGCATGGCACTGGCAGAGGATATGCAGATGGAATTAAACGGTATTGTAGACCGTGTAGATATCAGGGAAACGGAGGATGCGGTTTATCTTAAGGTAATAGATTACAAGTCCGGTTCTAAGGACATTGATTTTGTGAAAATGTATGAGGGTAAGCAGCTGCAGCTTACGGTATATATGAGTGTCATGATAGAGCTTTTGCAAAGGCAGTATCCGGATAAAATAATAATTCCCACCGGGATGTATTATTATCGCATCTATGACCCGATTATTGAGGAGACCGAGGAAGAGAAATTAGAGCAGAAGCGTATTGAGAGCAGCAGGCTTACCGGACTGGTAAACCGGGAGGAGCAGAGTCTGACACTGATGGATAAAAAAACAGGTTTGGTCACCCCGGTAAAATATAAAAAGGACGGGGAGCTGGATTCCAGAAACAGTGCACTGGTAAGCACGGAGGATTTGATGCAGATATCCGGCTTTGTCCGCAATAAAATGATAGACATAGGAGAAAATATTATCCGCGGTCAAATTGAGATGAATCCGGAAAAGGGGGAGATAAATTCACCTTGCAATTTCTGTGATTATAAAAGTGTGTGCCATTTTGAGTCGGGGCTTGGGGGGAATGCTTACCGCATTGGCTCTAAGCTGGACAAACAGGAGGCAAAGGATATCATTTTGAACAAAGAGGAAAAGGGAGGTGAAAATGCATGAACTGGACATCAGACCAGAAAAAGATTATAGATGCCAGAAACAGTAATTTGCTTGTATCTGCGGCGGCAGGTTCAGGAAAAACGGCAGTACTGGTGGAGCGGATTATCCGGATGGTATCGGATAAGGAGAATCCCATTGATATTGATGAGCTTTTGGTGGTTACCTTTACGAAGGCAGCGGCGGCGCAGATGAAGGACAAAATTGCAGCGGCAATGGAGAGTCTGCTGTTGGAGCAGCCGGACAACCAGCATTATATAAGGCAGTTGAATCTCATCAACAAGGCGAATATTTTAACCATAGATAGTTTTTGCTACCAGGTGGTAAAGGAGCATTTTCACATCCTGGGAATCGACCCGGGAATCCGTATTGGAGAGGCGGGGGAAATCGGAGTTTTAAGAGAGGAGGTTTTAGAGAAGGTAATTGAGGAATTTTATGAGAACAATTCTGATTTTGCAGATTTTTCTGATGCTTTTTCCGCCGATAAAAATGACGATAAGATTGAGGAATACATTTTGAAAATCTATACGGTGTGTTCCAGTTATCCACGCCCGGAGGAATGGATACAGCAGGCAAGGAAGAACCTGCATGTTGAGTCAGAGGAGGATTTTGTTGCCCTTCCCTTTGTAAAGCAGTATTTTGAAGAACTTCACAGTACGGCACGGGGAATTAAGGATAAGATAACAGAATCGCTGGAACAGGCAAGAGATATTGACGGACCGTTGTATATGGAAAAGGCGCTGCTATCGGATATTGTGCTGGTGGATGACATGATTTCGGCCCACACTTACTCTCAGTTTGCAGACCTGTCACAGAGAAAATATGTAAATATCGGAAGGGGAAAAAAGGGTGAATATGATGAGGATGTGGCAGACCACATTAAAAAGGTGAGGGATGACTATAAGAAACAGATTAACAGCCTGTTTGGCGCTTTTACCCTGTCCTTTGACGTGGTGCTTTCCCAGTTTCAGAAGCAGGAGGCAATGCTTTCCGCCCTGCTGGATATTACGGATGTGTTCCGGGAGCGTTTCTTACAGGCAAAACTGGAAAAAGGCATGCTGGAATTCAGCGATGTGGAACACTTTGCCTTACAGGTGCTTTGCAAAGAGTATGATGAATCAGGTGAACCGGTTCCAAGTGATATCGGAAAGGAAATGTCTGAGGATTTCAAAGAGATTTTGATTGATGAGTATCAGGACAGTAACTACTTACAGGAAGCTATTTTAAAATGTGTTTCCACCGTCTATCAGGGAAAAAATAACATCTTTATGGTGGGGGATGTGAAGCAGAGTATATATAGCTTCCGCATGGCAAGACCGGATTTGTTTATGGAGAAATACCATACCTATGATACGGAGGAGGGGGCAGCCTGCCGCAAGCTCCTGCTTAAGAATAATTTCAGGAGCCGAGCCAATGTCCTCAACACCATTAACTATATGTTTTATCAAATTATGGGCAGTGATTTAGGGGGAATTGAATATACGCAGGAGGAGGCGCTTGTTCCGGGACGGGAGTTCCCGGAAATTGCTGATGACAGTGTGGAGCTGCTTTTAGGAGAGAGCAAGGATTTTGATTTCTTAAGTGCTGCCGATGAGGAAATGAGCAGTGAAAAGGAAGAAAATCTGGATGAAAATCTGGAGGACATCGGGAGAATGGAACTGGAGGCATCTATCGTTGCCGGCAGGATTGAAAAGCTGTTGGGCAGGGATGGAGGTACACCGTTTCAGGTGTTTGATGATGCCAGCGGGACTATGCGGAATGTCAGATTACGGGATATTGTGATACTGTTCCGTTCCCCTGTAGGCTTTCAGCATATTTTTTCAGAGGTGTTAATGAGCCGTAATATTCCGGTTAAGGTCCAGAATGAAAACGGGTATTTCGATACGGTGGAAATCCGTCTTATTTTAAGCCTGTTGCGAGTGGTCGATAATCCCTGTAATGATGTGGAGACAGCGGCAGTGTTGAGAAGCTATTTTGGAGGCCTGGACAGCAATGAACTGGCGCTGCTGGCGCTTGTTAAGCGGTGTGGGGAAAAGAAATCAGGAAAGAAAGAATATATTTATTCGGTTGTGGAATGGCTGGCAGAGTATTATGATGTGGCGGTGGGAAACGGAGCTGATGCCGGAGAAGAGAAATCAGCCGGGCTGATAGAAGCTGTTCTGACAGAAGATTTGCCGGATAACAAGGCAAATATTACTGACAGCCTGTGTCCAAAGTGCAGGAAAATCGTTACCCTGGTCAACCGGCTGCAGCAGCAGAAATCCTATGCCGCCATCGGACAGCTGCTGACAGATATTTATTATGATACAGGCTATTATTACTATGTGGAAGCAATGCCGGAGGGAGGTCAGCGAATCCGCAATCTGGATTTGTTTTTACAGGAGACCAGACGGTTTGAAAACGGAGCCTATAAGACACTGTTTGATTTTCTTATGTTTGTAGATAAGCTTCAGAAGAAAGCCATTACGTTAGGCGGTGACCCGGCACCGGAAATTTCTTCTGACGTAGTCCGGATTATGAGTATCCACAAGAGTAAGGGACTGGAGTTTCCGGTTGTATTTTTGTCCGGTACAGGCAGGAACTTTAATCTGATGGACACAAAAACACCGCTGATTATCCATTCTGATTATTATGTTGGTGCAAAGTATGTGGACGTAAAAAAACGGTGTGGAAATGATACATTTTCGAGGAAGGCTTTTGGCGCTTTGATGGTGACGGAAAGCATTGCGGAGGAACTCCGGATTTTATATGTGGGGCTTACCAGAGCGAAGGAAAAGCTGATTATGACCGGGGTCACACCGGATGTGCCAGCCCTTATCAAAAAGTATGAAGGGGCAGCCAGAAGAAGGGAAAGAAAGCTCTCCTATAGCATTGTGCATACGGCACGAAATTATCTGGATTTGATAACGGCATCCTTTATCCGCAACAGGGAATTTCATGAGGTTATGAAAACAGTCAGAAAGCGTATGGATAAAAAATCCGGGCATATTCTTTCGGCAGAATATGACCAGCCGGTTACACTGGATAATCCGGAGATTCATTTTAAGACAGAGGTTTACGATTTCAGAAGTCTGGCAGTGCACCATATCCAATCCAATCTGGAGAGGCAGATGGATAAGGGAAAGCGGATGGAGGAGAGGAAAAATGCACCGGCAGCCAGAAAAGAGCAGATTGAGGAGAAGCTTGCATGGAAATATGACGGTGATTTATTTACCCTTCAAAAATCCAAACTCTCTGTTACGGAGATTAAGCGGATTTATGAGACGGATTATGAGCCTTCTGATGTTATCAGACGTCCGGTGGTGGCGAAGGAGGATTACAAAGCGCCGGTACCGCATTTTCTTGCCGGGGATAAACCCATGGATGCTGCCGGGAAGGGTACCTGGATGCATAAGACCATGGAGCTTTTGGATAATGCTTTAACGGAGAGCAGGGAGCAGGTGGCTGAAGCTTTAGAGAATATGAGAAAAGAAGAACGTTTACCGGAGGAGACGAAGAGCTTTATTACAGAGGATAAGGTCTTTGCATTTGTGGATTCTTCTCTTGGCAGACGTATGCGGGAAGCAGCCAGAAAAGGATGTCTTTATAAGGAAAAGCAGTTTGTGGTTGGTGTTTCGGCGGAAAAAATAACAGGAGAGAAGGCTGTCATGGATGAGGAAAGCCCAAAGATTGTGGTACAGGGAATCATTGACGCTTATTTCCGGGAAGGGGATACACTGATTCTGTTGGATTACAAGACAGACCACGTGAAGGAAGGACAGGAAGAAATGCTGGTGGAGCGCTACAGGACACAGCTGTTATATTATAAGGACACCTTAGAGCAGCTTACAGGACTTACGGTGTCAGAGACCTATCTGTACTCCTTTGCCCTCAATAAAGAAATCCGCATGTTTTAAAGCATAGAAAATGTTTCGCACTTGAAAATTATTTTCTGAAAATATGGAGGTTATTTATGCAGAAGATTTTAATTGCAGAAGATGATGAAAAACTGAGGCATGAGTTAGAAATCTTTTTAAGCAGAAACGGATATGAAGCCATTGGTCTGGAGCGCTATGACAATACGCTGCCGGATATCCTGGAGAGCAATGCAGATTTAATTTTGTTAGATATTAATCTGCCAAATGCGGATGGAGAATATATTTTGAAGGAATTCCGCAAGGTTTCTGATATACCGGTTATCATGATAACCAGCAGGGATAATGAGATGGATGAACTGCTGTCCATGCATTACGGGGCTGACCACTATGTGACGAAGCCCTTTAACACGCAAATCCTGCTTGCAAAGATTGTGGCAATTTTAAAGAGAACAAACAGCGGGGTGTCACAGGAAAAAATTAACTGCGGTAAATTTGTTTTAGACATATCCAAGAGCAGGATTGAAAGGGAAAATAAGCGGGCGGAACTGACTGCAAATGAACTGAAAATTATTAGATTTTTAGTGAAGAACAAAGGGAAAATTGTGTCCAGGGAGGACATTATGAATGATTTGTGGGATAGTGAAGCATTTATTGATGATAATACACTGACAGTCAATATTACGAGAATCCGCAAGAAGCTGGATGAGATAGGGCTGCAGAACATCATAGAGACGAAACGGGGACAGGGTTATATTTTGTTGAATTAGAGAAAGGATATCCGTTTATGAAATTTGCAAGATACATGCAGGACCGGTGGAAGACCATAATTTTATTGTTATTTGGTGTTGTAACCATAGAAATTTTTCTGCTGTTATATCACGTTAGTGTTTTTCTTCACATTTATATTTTATTTGCTGTATTTGCAGCATTTCTGCTGGGAAGCTATTTGGAATATCAATCGAAAAAGAGCTTCTATGAGGATATATTGGGAAAACTCAACCAGTTAGAGGAAAAGTATCTGATTGTTGAAATGTTAAATCCGGCAGATACAATGGAAGAACAGTTATTAGACGGGATTTTGCAGGAAACAAACAAGGCAATGTTAGAAAAGGTGAATGAATACAAGTATATCCAGGAGGAGTATAAGGATTATATCGAGTTATGGATTCATGAAATCAAGCTTCCGATTGCAACTTCTAAAATGATAATAGAGAACAATAAAAATGATGTAACCATGAGTATTGATGAGGAAATCAATGAGATAGAAGGCTATACGGAGCAGGCGTTGTTTTATGCCAGAAGCAACCATGCCAATAAGGATTACTGTGTGACGGAGTGCAAGGTAAAGGATATTGTAAATGAGTCGGTCAAAAGAAATAAGCAGACCCTGATTAACAAAAAAATAGCCATACAGATTGAGAATGCAGACCAGACCATTTATACGGACCCGAAGTGGGTAAGCTTCATTTTAAATCAGATTATTCAGAACAGTATCAAATACAGAAAAGAGACTGGTGCGGAAATCTGCTTTACGGCGGAGGAGAAAAAGGACAGTGTTGTTTTATCTATTCGGGATAATGGAATCGGAATCAGGCAGGGAGAGGTGGCGAGAGTATTTGACAAAGGCTTTACCGGAAGCAATGGAAGGATTGGGAAAAAATCAACCGGGATTGGTTTATATCTCTGCAAAAAGCTTTGTGATAAGCTGGGTCTTGGAATTGAACTGAGTGCGGAGGAGAATGTGGGAACAGAGGTCAGGATTGTATTTCCGAGGAATAGTTATTCGGATTTGTGATGAATTTAGGAGCTGTTTTTATGTATAGAAAAAATAAGGTTAATAAACAAATGAAGAATAAAGAGAATAAGCATAATGATAAAGAGATTATAGATACGAAAAAAGCAATATGCATGTTTATTATTGCAATCGTTTTGTTTTTTGCCGGTTTTACTTTTCTGATTTGGGCTGCTGTAATGCAGGAACATGGCTTATCGAATAAAATAATTATATTAGTGGGGATTCTGGGGTTTTTGGGGTGTGATATTCTTTCTATCGTTTTACTGATAAAGGCTTATCCGGGTCTGCTATTTTTAGATATTGAGAAAATAGATAGAAAATGCAATGAGAGTGAGCTTCTTGAACTTCCGCTGATGGAAAAAGAAGCTGTTGTTAAAAAGCTGCTTCAATATAAATTTAAACATACAGAGGAAGGCTGTTATAGAAAAAAGAAGTTCTCATTTCTAAAGGATTACATTTATTATTATGCCAGAATCGTTGATGATATTGATTTAGAAAATGCCGTCCGACGGGAATTAAATAGACTTGACTCGGCAGAGAGAAAAGGGAAGAATTTTTGTCTGCTGTTATTTGTTTATTTGGATGAACTGGGTGAGGCAGAGAAGAAGAATATAAAAGAGATTGCAAAGCGCTTTATTGCGTTAGAAACTATAAATCCTCATACTGAGGAAACAATAGTTGTGGTTGCAATAGACAGTGGTACGAATACAGGTTATCTCTTGGATGTTGAAAAAGGAAAAAGTTTGATGTTGTATTCATATGGCTGCAAAATGCTTAAAAAATTTTTTGACAGATAAAAACAATTTTTATAAAATATAATAAGGATTTTATTGTTGGCTGCAGATTAGGGAAATCTCATGATTACGATATTGTTGAAGGTCCTATGGCAGATGATACAATATTCAATTATGTACAGAATTTTATAGATGGGAAGATTAGCCGGGAAGCTTTTTGGGATTTGGCAAAGTTTAAAAAGCCAACCCATCAAATAAGTTTTCATACAGCAAAAGCATTGACAACTTTGCATTTTTTGAAGGGAAGTGAAGTAAAGGATGAAGAATGACAATGCATTGTTTTTTACATGTAGTTTGATTGAATATATTGGAAGGCAACAAAAACAGAGAAGGTCTGTCGTAGTGAAATATCTTGGCAAAGACACGGTAAGAAGAATCTACAAATATGCAGATGTTTTTCATTGTGAACCGATTGAAAAGATTGCAGATGAGTTTATTAATCGTTGCAATATTCCGGTAGATTCTTTTGATAATGTAGCAATGTGTCGATATGAAGTACCTGACTATTGGACTGTTGGTGAAATATATGAGCGTTTGATTGAGGATATTGCAGGAGATGATATAGATAGTATAATTAATCATATTATAGAAGTTTATTCTTCTTGGATTGATGATGCAATATCAAATTATAATACAGATTTTTATTATCAGTCACGGGAGTATATTTGTGAATGTTATAAAGAAGGAAGAATATGTGCATAAATCATGAACCGGCATCTTTTTTGGGATAGATGGATTTTTGACGGGAAGAAGGGTCAGTTTGGAGGGCTAAGGCTATGGAAGAGAAAAGAAAAAGCAGTGTTATAAAATTAATCATATTAACGATAGAAGCATTGCTGGAACTGATACTGGCAGGAACGATGATTGGAATGTCATTTGATTCTGAATACAGCCCGGATGCTGCCGTTACAGCAGAATATTTAATTCTTGGTATCTGTTTTGCTGTGTTTCTCATCATTACCATTGGTGGATTTGTGCGGTACAGTATGAAGAAAAAATTCATTTTAAGCACTGGCCTTGGAATGAAATTTTTGGTCTTCTTCTTGGGAATGGGTGCATTTAGTTTTCCCGTGGGAGAGCCGATGGTGTCGCTGTTTTTCTGGATTATTGGTGGTGTAGTCATTGCAATTATATTTTTTGTACATCATTCTGGGAAAAAGAAAAAAAGACAGATGAACAATCAGAAACAGCAGACAAATGTGCCATGGAATCAGATAAGGTTTACTGCATATAAAGCAAAATGGACGTGGGATGACGCAGCGAGGGAATACTGTGCGATACATAATACAACCTTAGAAGAACTGACAGACCAGGAGAATGATATTATCTATGATTATGCCTGTGGCTACATTGCGTATTTGCTGGCATGGATGATAAAGCATGATTTTTGCAGTGAGGAATTTTGGCAGGAGCATAGTGAGGAGGAGATTGAGAAAATCAAACAGGAACAGGCAAGTCCGGTAGCATTTGTGAGTGCCGAAATGGACTGTGTTGTAGGGCGTGAGGATTTTACGGAGGATATTCTGCCTTTTTTAGATAGTTATTATGAAGGAGCAATGCTTGGAGAACTTCGGGATAAGCGCCCACGTACGGAGAGAACAATCTGCTATGATAATGACTATTATGCAGTGATTCGTAATCCGGAACATTATTTTTATTGTATTGATTTTTCATGGGATATTTACCACAGGCTAGAAGAGAGACTTGACCAGAGATATCGCTATTATCTAATTAGGCAGGAAGAAGTGGAAGCGGCAGAAGCGGATTATTATTTTCCTGGCGAAAAACCGCAGGAGGGGAATATTCAAGTGCCAGCCTTTGAACAGTCTTTGGAATTGCGTGTGGCAAAGGGTGTGACACAGGAGTATGTTGACAGGTGCATTTGTCATGTGAGCAATATGCCGGAAACCTTATTGCAGCAGATTTCTGATAAGCTGTATGATACATTTTATGATGGGATTCAATATACTGCCGAAGAAACGGGCGTTGCTGCCGATAAGAGCCGGCTTATCCTGCGGCTTGGCTCAGGAGATATTATGATTCTGCCTCCCCATGGAAATGAGCCTGGGTATATGCTTGGCTTTGAGTGTGATTTTGAAACGGAACATGGTGTGGGAATAACTGTTCGGGGAAATGAGGTTTTAGATGTAAGTTATCGTGCGGATGTGACTTCGCCATGGTGTTATGAAAATGAAATCCGGTATCAGATGGCACAGGCGGTGAACAAGCTTGATGCAGCTTCCATCAGCACACAGGAGAAAGCTTTTGCAGAGGTGAAAAAGGGTAATCTTGTGGAAATACCTGTTGTACCGGCATCGCTTGGAATGCCATTGCCTGAACAGAATGTGTTATATGTTCCAAAGCTTGTGGCAGAGCTTAAAAATGAGTATGACATGGTGGCAGAGAAAATGCTGGTTGACGGATATGCAGATGCTTACACATGTACACCGAGATATAAACAAGACAGTATAATTCCTGCACGTATCTGCATACAGGCGACCAAGGGGGAAAAACTTCAATTTGTGACATATATTGAAATATGGTAGGGGATAAGATGGAAAGCAATATGGATAAATGGAACATTCTTGGAATGGATAAAACAAAAGATAAGCAAAAGATACAGGCTGCATACAGAAGCAGGCTGGTATCTGTGAATCCGGAGGATGATGCGGAAGGCTTTATGAAACTTAGAAGGGCTTATGAGGAGGCATTAAAGGAAGCAGATTCCGATATAGATGGAAAGGTTCCTGTAAAGGACAGACAGGAGGATGAGTTATTTCATGAAATGATAACTCTTTACAGGGATTTTAACAGAAGAATTGATGTGGAGGAATGGAAAAAATTATTTGCACGGGATGAATTTGTTTCCCTTGATACTGCCGATGCTTCCATGCATAAGCTTCTTTCTTTTTTGATGAACTATTCCTTTATACCGCATAAGGTATATCAGTTGATAGCGGATGTCTTTCAAATAAAGGAAATAAAAAGCAAACTGCTTGAAAGGTATCCGGAGGATTTTATAGAGTTTCTGTTAAATCACGCAATGTATCAGGACAGTATCAATTATGAGCTGTTTGAGACAACAGACAGTGATATCGACAAATTTATCGAGACATATTACAGGCTGGATGGAGCCCTTGAAAAAGGAGATACAGAGGAAGAAAGGAAATACATAGAAGCCATAGAGAAATTGGAAATTTATCATCCCTATGTAGAGATATGCAGACTGCGTCATGCACTTCATAAGATAAATGCAGGTGTAAGCAGTGAGGAGGAGAGAATTGAAAAATATTCTGAGGAGCTTTGCCGTATACAAAACAGGGCAGAGGCAATCCTTGAACAATATAAGGACGAAGTTTTTTTTATGCTTATCTGCGGTGATTTTGCCTTTGTAAGGGAAGCTTATTTTGATGCAGGGAAATACTATGAGATGGCACAGGCAGCCGAACCGGATGCCTATGCTGTTAAGTCAAGAATGGGAAGGATTTACTGTGCCACAGGGGAATATGAAAAAGCCAGCGATATTTATTTAGAGCTTTTAAAGAAAAACAGATATGATGAGGGTGCTTACGCCGGCATGATAGAAGCGAATAGAGGTCTCATTGAACAACTGAAAAGAGAGATAACGGAAAAGCCGGATGATGAAAGTCTGAAGCTGAAGCTGGCGTGGTGTTTTTTCCGGAATAATGCATTTAAGGAAGCGGTAGAGGTGCTGGAAACATTTGAGCCTTCTGGTGATGGCATATGTGAATATCATGATTTGCTGGGAAGGAGCTTTCTATACATACATGAATATGAGAAGGCTTTGGAAAGCTTTTTCGTATGGAAGAATGAGATGGAAGCGGTTTCCCGGCGGGCTGAGCCGGAAAAGAGCCTGGAAATAAAAAGCCGGTATGGTTATGTGACTTATTTTATTGCCGACTGCTATACAAGGCTGAAAAACTATGATGAGGCGAGAAAATATCTGGAGCTGTCCATATCCAAAGAGCATGGTCTGATTCAAAATGCCTATGAATTAATGTGCCGGTTAGAGTATGAGTGTGAAAACTATGCAGGATGTGTTTCTGCCTGTGAAAAGCTTCTGGAGCGGGATAAAAGCTATGATGCCTATGAATATATGGCAAAAAGCTTTGACAGGCTGGGACAATACAGTCTGGCATTAAATGCCTGTGAACATGCAATAGAGTTATATCCGTATTATAGTGAGCCATATGTGTTGGAGCTTGAAATCTATTGGGATTATGACCAGTTTGATGATATGCGGGATGTGATTGCACGATTTGACGCACTTGAAGAAAGAAGTGACAGAATCGACATTTACCGGGCAAGGCTGCTTGCACAGGATGAGGATTATGCTGCTTCCAATGAATTGCTGCTTGCACTTATGAATAAAAAGGGAAGTTCAGATACGGATTTAGAGGATTATTTTGATGTTTATACTCTCCTTGGTGCAAACTATGAGGATATGGATAACGACGGGCAGGCATTGCATTATTATACAGAAGCTTTGGGGGATGACCCTGAAAACAGGAGCCTGCTGGGCCGGATTGCCGGAATCTGTCATGTGATGGGAGAATTTCACAGAGCATGTGAATGCTATGACAGGATTTTATCACTGGCAGAGGAGGAGAGGTACAGAATACGGGCATATGCCGGTAAAGCGGCGGCTTTGTCATGTATGAAAAATTTTGAAGAAGCGAAAAAGGTATATGAGAGCTGCGAGGAGGAATTCGGTCTGGACGGTGACTATGTTTTAGACCATGCAGAGCTGCTGGTCAGAATGAATAACCTGGAAGGGTGTGCAAGGCTTATGGAAACCTGTATCAGGGAACTGGGAGACAGCTCCCTTGTACAGTACTGCATAGGGAATATGTGTTGTTTTTATGGGAATGAAGGTTATATTGAGGATGCATATAAATATTTTAAGCTGGCACTGGAAAGGGACGAGGGGGACTATCTGATATACCGCTCTATGGGTTTGATTTACTTAGAGCATGGCATGTATGAAAAGGCGGAGAAAATGTTTTCAAAGGGATTGGAGATTGACGTGGAAAACAAAAGCTCCATATGCGGACCTTATCTTCTGGCAATTGGAAAGAGGGATGATATCATGAAGCCTGAATACCGGAAATACGTTGATACTGCTACTGCCCAGTTTGAAAGTGCCGACACCTCTTATGGATATGAAAAGAAAGCGCAGTTTTACCGCAGTATAAAGAAATATGATAAGGCTTTACAATATATTGATATGGCAATAAATGAAAAAAGAGGAATTATGAGCTGCTTTATTGAGTCTCCCTTTGCATGGAGTGAGAAGGGGGATATTTATGCAGATATGGGGGAATATGAAAAAGCAGTTGAATGCTATGGGAGGGCGCTTGAGATATTTGGACATAATGCATTGTATGAGGAATGCATCAGGCAGTACCAGGAAGCACAGCAGGGAGCATTGAAAAAATGATTGTGATGCTGTACTATATTGTCAGAAGAAAACAGATAGGAGTAAGTATATGGAAAAGGCAAAAATACTGAATAACAAATTATTTTTATATCTGACGGAATTCTTTTCCGGCATGTCTGTGATGGCAGTGGAGCTGGGCGCCAGCAGGCTGCTGGCACCGTATTTCAGCTCTTCCCAGATTGTCTGGACGATTATTATTGGAACCATTATGATTGCCATGGCGCTGGGAAATATATACGGCGGGAAAAGTGCCGATAAGGACCCGAATCCGGACAAGCTGTACAGGCGGATTTTGATTGCGGCAATCTGGATTGCACTGATTCCTGTGGCGGGCAAATATATCATACTGGGGATTTCGGCAGTTCTGATTTTTACGGTAAACAGTAATTTTTTAATTATTGCAGCCTTTGCCGCCTGCATGGTCATCTTTGTATTTCCGCTGTTTTTGCTTGGAACGGTTACTCCATCCCTGGCAAAATACTCCGTGGAGAATTTAGAGGAGAGCGGCAAGGTTGTGGGCACGTTAGGCGCATATAATACCATCGGAAGCATTATCGGAACATTTATGCCAACCTTTGTCACAATTCCTGCGGTGGGAACCTCTGTGACCTTTCTGATATTTGCCGGGATTCTGCTTTTGCTGGTGGCAGTATATTTTATTAATGCAAAAAGAGGAATCAAGAGGGTAGTGGCGGCAGTACTGGCATTTGTTCTGTGCTGTGTGCTGGGATATTCCAATTCCTTTGCCTTCTGGGAAGATGACCTGACATATGAGGGAGAGTCGGTTTACAATTACCTGCAGGTAAAGGAGAACGACAACCGGGTGATTCTTTCCACAAATGTGCTGTTTGGCGTCCAGTCTGTCTATATGAAGCAGGAGGGGCTCACCGGTATGTACTATGACTACGCAATGGCAGCACCCCTTATGGTTGCGGACAAGAAACCGGAGGAAATGAATGTCCTTATACTGGGGATGGGCACCGGAACCTATGCAACCCAGTGTAAGAAATTCTTTGGGGATATGTCGGTGGAAGGTGTGGAGATTGATGATAAGATTATCGGGCTTTCCAGGGAGTATTTTGCGCTGCCGGACAGTGTTAAGGTAACCTCCTATGACGGAAGGGCATATCTCAATGCAGATGACAGAACCTATGACGTTATTATGGTAGATGCTTACCAGGACATTACAATACCATTCCAGATGTCATCTGTGGAGTTTTTTACTCTGGTGAAGGAGCATTTGAATGAAAATGGAGTCATGGTGGTGAACATGAATATGCGGGGAACGGAGGAAGGAAATATCAACCAGTATTTGTCTGATACCATTGCTTCGGTTTTTGACTGTGTAGAGACCGTGGATGTAAAGGGAAGTACAAACCGCGAGCTGTTTGCATCAAACAACAGTGCAATGCTGGATGTGATGGAAGGGAACATGGAGAGCCTTGACGATGTGCAGTTAAAGGAGCTGATGGCGCAGGTTAAAGAGAACTGTACCACATACGAGGCTGGAACGTATATCATGACAGATGACAAGGCTCCGGTGGAACTGCTGGGTATGCAGGTGATAGATTCACTGATACAGGATGAGGTACAGTACTATAAGGGGATTTATGAGGAACAGGGACTTAGAGGGCTTTTGGATATTTTATAGGGTGCATGTAGGAAGCATATAGAAAAAGATAAATAAATTATTGTCAGATGAAGAGGATTTAGTTATTGAAAAAGTTGACACAAGGAAGTTTCACTGATATAATTGGTTTCACTACATGAGTGAAAGAGGCGAAATGAGTGAAACCAATACCTTCAATGGAATGTGTAGCAAAAAAGTTTTTAAAACTTCCTAATATTCAAAAATATGAAGTGAGTACATTAACGGAATATGGATTTGATGCTGTTATTGAGATGGATGATGGATTTGAGTTTAAAATTCATGTGTACACTATGCAGAAATCATATCCATCTGTTGTGATGCAGTTATTAGAGAAAAGAGAGGCAGATAAGAGGGATTATGTATTGGTATCTCCATATATATCAGAGAGAACTGCACAAATATGTGAAAAAAATGGTGTTGGATATTTTGACTATGCTGGAAATTGTTGGTTTGTCGGACACTCTATTTATCTCTCTGAACGGGGAAATAAGAATTTGAGTCCGGAAATAGGCAAAGCATCCACTTCTATATTTGAGCGTTCTGCGGTGGTATCATCTATGATATTACGGGAGCTTTTTGTGGATATAAACAGGATATGGCGGTTAAAGTATCTCTCAGAGACGGTGGAGTGCAGTATTGGTCAGGTTTCGAAAGTAATGGATTTTTTGATAAAAAATGCATGGGTGGAAAAATCAGCAGAGGGATACCGTATTTCAGAACCGGAATTGCTTTTGAAGGAGTGGAGCAAAACATACGGAAAAAAGATGGTATCTTCTTATTCGTGCTATAGCTTGGATAATCCGTCTGTGCTGGAAGGAAAACTGGGTAATTTGAAACGAGATATGGGAATAGACTATTATCTTACCGGATTTTCCGGTGGAGTTCGATATGCTCCGGTTGTGCGTTATAATAAAGTTCATGTATATATTGCTCTGGAGGATATATCGGAAGCAGTTGATTATCTGGGGTTGAAAGAAGTAGACAGCGGTGCAAATGTCATTATCTATTCGCTGGAAAATGATTCATATAAAAAGGACAGCCGGATTATTGGGGATGATATGGTGGCATCGCCGGTGCAGGTATATTTGGACTGTATGCAGATAAAAGGACGTGGGGAGGAAATTGCAGAAGCGGTTCTGCTAAAGGAGATTTTGAAATGATACGAGATGAAGACTTGAAAAGCAGCGTGGATTATTCGGAGGGACAGAAAGAGGCGGCTCATAGAATATTAGTGGAGTTGGTAAATATTTTTGGAGAATATGAAGAAGATATCCGTATTGTAGGAGGCTGGGTTCCAGATTTGATGTTTCCGGGAGAAGGTCATATTGGTAGCGTAGATGTGGATGTATTAATTAATCATCTGACACTGCATGATGAAGGATATGAGAATATGTCAAGGATTCTTTTGAAAAACGGATATAGGGAGCATCCCGAAAAATACTTCTCATTTATAAAAATGGTAGAAGTTGAGGGTGTTTTTTATGATGTGGACTTGGATATTCTTGCCGGAATGTATGGTGGAACACAGAAAAAGAAACGGAGCCAGCATGTGCAGGGGATAAAGGCATTAAAAGCTACTGGTGGAAATTTTGCGTTTGATTATCCTTCGCAAAAAATCTCTTTGGAGGCTAAAAGACCAGATGGGGCGGTTGATGTTGCAAACATCAGTGTAATCGCGGTAGTTCCGTATTTGATTATGAAAACAGCGGCAATGGGGCGAGGAAAGGCAAAGGATGCCTATGATATATATTTTTTAATCAGGCATTATAAGGGTGGTGTGAAAGAATTGGCAAAGGAATTTCAATCAAATGCAGGTAATAAGCTTGTGCAGGAGATGAAAGAAAAACTCGCAGGTAAATTTGCATCTCCTGACCACGCGGGTCCTAGAGATATAGTAGATTTTTTGGGATTGACGGATGAGGATGAAATTGAAATGACAAAAAGGGATGCCTATGAGCAGATGCAGGCTTTGTTGCGTTTGATATAGTATGTATCCGGAAGTTATGGAGATAAAAGAAAAATTGGCAGAAGTACATGGTGGGTTGAAAGGAGATATTATCTTATTGTGGGAATGAGTCAGCATTGCATTCTTATATTCTGAGAAATGGTGTGGAATTAAGAGGAAAATACATTTTGATTTGCACACTAAGGTTAATATTAGTTATTTGCATTACTTGTTTACCGTGGATTCCATATGGAAAAATCTTAAAAAAGATAAGAAAGAGTTTACAAATACGATAAATGTTTCTTTATGATTTCTTCAAACCTTTCTAAAGCCCCAGAAATGGGGCATCTGACATATTATAAAAACTTCTTAAAACATATAAAATCCCCCCAAACCTTACAAAATCGTAAGCGAAATGTAAGCTACATCAATGGCACATAATCCTTCAAAAGACTATTATGCAGATAAAGCAATTCCCTGTGGATTGTGATGGAAAAATACTGCATAAGGAGGGAAGCGGTTATGAGCTATAAGAAGAAAAACAAGAAAGGCTGGATGGTGGTAAAATGTGCATTTATCGTTTTTCTTATACTGTTGTTTACGGGAAAAAGAAAACGGGTGACGCATTATGGCAGCCGGACATAGCAGTGGGAGATAACCGGAAGGTTGTCCTGCCTTTCCGGCTGGATTATAATAAAAACAGATAATTGAGGAGTAGAAAGGAAAACAAAATGGAACATATATTGGAAGTAAAACAAATTGAAAAATATTATGGAAATAAATCAAATCTGACAAAGGCGATTGATAACATCAGCTTCAATGTAGACGAGGGTGAATTTGTGGGAATTATGGGAGCCAGTGGAAGTGGGAAAACTACGCTTTTGAACTGCATTTCCACGATTGACAGGGTGACAGCAGGGCATATCTTAATCGATGGTGAGGATATTACGAAGCTTAAGGGGAAACGGCTGAATAAATTCCGCCGGGAGGAGCTGGGATTTATCTTCCAGGATTTCAACCTGTTAGATACGCTGACAGCTTACGATAACATTGCGTTGGCACTTACCATCCAGAAGGTAAACCCTGTTGAAATTGACCAGAGGGTCATGGAGATTGCAAAGAAGCTGGAAATTATAGATATTCTTAACAAATATCCCTATCAGGTATCCGGCGGGCAGAAGCAGAGAATTGCATCGGCACGAGCCATCATTACCAATCCGAAGCTTATTCTAGCGGATGAGCCAACCGGAGCACTGGATTCCAAATCTGCAAGGCAGCTTTTGGAGAGCTTTGAGACATTAAATGAAAAGCTGGGTGCCACTATTTTAATGGTAACCCATGATGCCTTTACCGCAAGCTATGCGGAGCGGATTTTGTTCATCAAGGACGGACTGATTTTCAATGAGATTGTAAAGGGCAGTGATACGAGAAAACAGTTCTTTGAAAAGATTATAGAGATTGTCACTCTGCTTGGAGGTGAATTGAACGATGTTATTTAAGCTTTCGGTTAAGAATATAAGAAAGAGCATTAAGGATTATGTGGTGTATTTTCTTACACTGATTATAGGGGTTGCCATCTTTTATATGTTCAATTCCCTGGACAGCCAGGAGGCAATGCTTGCGGTAAATGGCTCTACAAGAGAAATCATAAAGCTGATGGTGCAGATGATAGCCTGGGTATCGGTGTTTGTGGCAGTTGTACTGGGATTTTTGATTATATATGCCAATAATTTCCTGATTAAGAGGAGGAAGAAGGAATTTGGACTGTACATGACCCTTGGAATGGGAAAATGGCAGATATCGAAAATTCTACTGATTGAGACCATTTTTGTGGGACTGTTGTCGCTGGTGGTGGGCATGCTGATAGGTGTGTTTGGCTCACAGCTGATGTCAATTTTAGTGGCGAAGCTGTTTAAGGCAGATATGAGTAAATACGAGTTTGTGTTTTCAAAGGCGGCAGCCTTAAAGACCTGCCTGTATTTCGGAGTTATGTACATTGCGGTCATGCTGTTTAACACAGTGATGATTTCAAAATATAAGCTGATAGATTTGCTGACGGCAATCAAAAAAAATGAAAAGATAAAGATGAAAAATCCTGTTTTGTGCTTTGTGGTATTTCTGGCATCGGCAGGCGTGCTGGGATATGCGTATTACCTGGTAACGGGGGGCGCCGGCAGTATAAACTCAGCGGAAAAATTATTAAAGCCCATTGCCATGGGTGTGGCAGCTACTTTTTTGATTTTCTGGTCACTGTCGGGATTTGTTTTACAAATTGTACAATCCAGCAAAAAAATCTATTTAAAGGGAACGAATCTCTTTGTATTGCGGCAGATTCACAATAAAATTAACACCATGGTAGCCACAATGACGGTAATCTGTCTTCTGCTTTTTATGACAATATCAGTGCTGTCCTCTGCATTATCCTTAAATTATGTACTGACGCAGGATTTAGAGGAAATGACACCGGTGGATATCAATTTATATAAAACTGCAAACCTGCCGGAGGGGGATGACTATACAGAGGAGCAGATTGCGGATTCCAGGGTATGGATTAGTGACACTTTAAAAAACAACGGTTTTGACATGAGCCTGTTAAAGGATGTGGTGGAGCTGGAAACCTATGCCACCAATGACCTGACATGGAAGGATTCCTTAAGCAGTATATATGATGAAGTAAAAAAGGAGTATCCAAATCTCGTGTATGATACAGCAGAAACCATTGTAAAAATATCGGATTATAACAGGGTTGCAGACTTATACGGATTGCAGCAGTATGAGCTGAAGGACAATGAGTATGTTGTATTATGTGATTTTGATAGTATGAAGAATATACGTGACAGGGCACTTTTAAAGGACAACCGGATTACCATTGCAGGGAAGGAATATGTTTCCAGGTTTAAGGAATGCCAGTCCGGTTTTATCATGATGTCAACCAGCCATACCAATACGGGAATCATACTGGTTCCGGACAGCTGTGGACTTACGGAAGAGATGAAGGAAAGGTATTGTCTGATTGCAAACTATAATGCAGATACGAAAGAGGATAAGGAGCGGATAGAGGGGCTTTTTACCGGCTACAGCGCCTTTGGAGAAGAGGGGGAATCAGAGCTTATCTCCAATATTGTAGAAAAGGGAATCCAGCTGGATGGTATGACAAAGCTTTCTCTTATTGAATCCAGCAGTGGAATCGCAACAATCATAACATTTATTGCCATTTATTTAGGCGTTATCTTTCTGCTTACAAGCTCTGCCATTTTAGCCCTAAAGGAGCTTACCGAAAATTCAGATAACAGGCAGAGATACATGATACTCCGTAAAATGGGTGTAGATGAGGATATGCTCAACAGCACCTTATTTAAGCAGATTGCTATTTTCTTTTTATTGCCATTGGTGCTGGCAGTTATACATTCGGTGTTTGGAATACAGTTTGCCCTGCAGCTTGTATCTGTGGCAGTGAAGCCGAAAGCTATGCTGCCGTCCGTTGTGGCAACCGTGGTATGTCTGGTGGTGATTTACGGGGGATATTTTTGGGCAACCTATGCAGGAAGTAAAAACATTATCAAAGAGGTGTAAAAGCGATACAAGGACAGCTGTTAAAACAGTTTTTTTCAAATCGTGTGGTTGCAATTTTGCACATTTCATACTATACTAATCTGGCACGTATAAATGAAAGCGCTGTTTAATACTTATTTACCGGAAAACAGAGTCTGTTATCCGGGAGGAAGGAGATTTTAGAAATGAGTGGAAGAGAAGGAGAAGAATTGGAAGGGGTAACCCTGTTGGGAAACCAGGGCACAAAATATCCGCAGGATTATGCGCCGGAGATCTTGGAAACCTTTTTAAATAAGCATCCGGATAACGATTATTTTGTAAAGTTTAATTGTCCGGAATTTACCTCTCTGTGCCCCATTACCGGGCAGCCGGATTTTGCCACCATTTATATCTCCTATGTTCCCGGGAAGCTTATGGTGGAATCCAAATCTTTAAAATTATATCTGTTCAGCTTCCGGAATCATGGAGATTTCCATGAGGATTGTGTGAATATTATCATGAAGGATTTAATCAGGCTGATGGACCCGAAATATATTGAAGTGTGGGGCAAATTTACACCGAGAGGTGGAATTTCCATTGACCCATACTGCAATTATGGAAAGCCGGGAACGAAATGGGAAGAGGTTGCCTGGAACCGGCTGGCAAACCACGATATCTATCCGGAAAAAGTAGACAACAGATAGGAAACAGAAGAGCGGAGCTGCTTATGACATATCAGGAGTGTGTAGATTATATATTATCCGTTCCCTTATTTGCCTCAAAGCTGGGAACGGATAATTTAAACAGAATATTGGACATCATGAAGCATCCGGAACGCAGTTATCCGGTTATCCATGTGGCAGGTACGAATGGAAAGGGTTCTACCTGCTCTTTTTTGGCGTCTGTTTTGGAGCATTCTGGGAAGAAGACGGGCTTATTTACCTCGCCGCATCTGGTAAGGATAAATGAGCGTATCCGCATAAATCACAATAGTATTTCCGATGAAGCTTTTGTGGAGGTATTTGAGGAGACAATGGAGTATGTCAAGGCTGCAGAAAATGAGGACATCTCTCATCCCTCTTTTTTTGAGCTGATGTTTTTGATGGCGGCGCTCTATTTCCGGAAACAGAAGGTGGACTGTGTTATCTTTGAGACCGGGATGGGTGGAAGACTGGATGCAACAAATGTGGTGAAGCCGGCGGTTGCTGTCATCACCTCGGTAGCATTGGACCATATGCAGTTTCTGGGAAACACCATCAGAGAGATTGCAGCAGAGAAGGCAGGCATCATTAAACAGGGGATTCCGGTGGTTTTTTATGACCGTGGGGATGAGGCAACGGAAGTTATTTCCAGTTATTGTCAGAAAATGGAAGCGCAATTACATATTGTCGAAAATTCTCAGTATAAAATATCAAAAATTACAGAAAAAGCCATTGATTTTTCTTTCAATAGTGGTTATTATGAATATAATGATTTAAAAATCAGAAGAACAGCACTTTACCAGGTTGAGAATGCAATGCTTGCGGTAAAGGCATATGAAATATTGAACATGACAAACAGTATATGTGATGTGACACAGAAGGAAGTTTCTGATGTTCATTGCAGATTGACAGATAAAGATATATGTAACATAAGGGCGGGACTGTGGAATATGGTCTGGCCTTGCAGAATGGAATGTATTGCAGAGCATGTCTACATAGATGGTGCACATAATGAAGAGGCAATAGAGGCATTTTGCAAAACCCTGGAAACATTGTTCCCTGAGGAACGAAAGATTTTATTATTTGCTGTCTCAAAGGACAAGGATTATGAGCGTATGATTCAGCGGCTGTGCCGGATTTCTTTTGAGGAAATTATACTCGTAAGGTATGGGGGAAGCAGGGCAGCACAGTTAGAGGCAGTGGAAGCAGCATTTAGACGTTTTTCTGGCAGCAGGATTGCCACCTTCGATGATATAGGAGCAGGCTTTGCGTATGGAAAAAGCCATGTTAAGGAACAGTATTTATTTTGCGTGGGCTCACTATATTTGGCAGGTAATCTGCTTAGTTTAGGAGTATAGATATGATTAATTTCGATGAGGAAGTAAGAAAATTTAAGCCATGTCTGGAGGTTTCCCAGGCAGAGGATGCTATATATAATAACGATGTAAAAGATATAACAGATGTATTAGAAGAAATGTTACAACAGTTAAATAATAAACAGGCGAAATAGGCGGTGAAGAATATGGAGTGTTTGAATTGTGGAGCACCTGTATTAGAGAACGGACACTGCAGCGACTGTGGAATGAGTTATAAGCTGTTGGCAAAGGCTTATAATACATCTAATTATTATTATAATTTAGGCTTGGACAGAGCAAGTGTCAGAGATTTAACAGGTGCAATTGATGCATTGAACTTGGCGTTAAAATATAATAAACAGAACATTAACGCCCGTAATTTATTAGGACTTATCCACTATGAGATGGGTGAGATTGTGCTGGGCTTGACCCAGTGGGTAATAAGCAGCAGCTACGACGCAGGAGAGGATAACATAGCGGGCAAATATATCAAAGAGGTACAGTCAGACCCGTTGAAGTTAGAGGAGGCAAATCAGCTTGCCAAGCAGTTTAACCAGGCATTGATGCATGCGAAGCAGGGGACGAAGGATTTGGCATTTATCCAGCTAAAAAGGATACTTGCCGGCTACCCGCATTTTGTCAAGGGCTATTTGCTGCTGGCATTACTCTATATGGACAGTGGGAATCCGGATAAAGCCAAAAAAGCCATCAAACGGGTACTGCGCATTGACAAAAACAATACCCTTGCGGTGAAATATCTTGCAGAAATGGGTGTGGCGCCCCGTGATGTGATTGCCATGAAGGAGAGCAGTACGCGTATCGATGTTGATTCTGCCTATACAGACGAAGACCAGTATAAATCAGATTTGGAAACTTTTGTTGAAAAAGGGCTGGAGGAGATTGATAACCCGGATTTGTCAGTGGGCTCATACAAGGAAATCAATCATAACAAGTTTAATCTGATATATGTGTCTGTGGGATTGATTTTGGGAATCCTGGCATTCTGGCTGTTGATTTTACCTACCAAATTGAATTCGGCAAACCAGGAAAACAGGGAGCTTCAGTTATCCTACAGCGAGGAAATCTCCAATAAGAATGTTACAATCTCTGATTTAGAGAGCAAGGTGGAGGATTTGGAAAAACAGCTTGCGGCAAAGGATGAGGAAAGCTCCAAGGCAAAGGATGAAGAAAAGGATTCTAAGGAGTCCTTCCAGGTTATTAAGGATAATATTCCCAATACTGCATATGAGACTTTGTGCTCTGAAGCGGCAAAAGCCATAACTGAGAATCAGTATGAGAAGGCTATCAGCATGTGTAATGTTGCACTTCAGATTCAGGAGGGTGAAGAGGCATATTATAATCTGGGAAAAGCATATCTTGGAAATCAGGATGAAGAAAAAGCAAAGGTTGCATTTATGAGTCTGAAAGAGAACTATCCCGAAAGTAGTCATATAGAAGAAATAACAGATTATCTCTCGGAGTAGATAAATTTAACTACAGTTAAAATTGTATTGGTGTATACCGACAAATAAGGTGCCAGAGAAAAATAAACAAAGTACGAAAGAAAAGACAACAGGTTTCATGTTAAGCTGTTGTCTTTCTTTTAGTTTATAGGAAAGTGAAGGGACAATTATGAAACAGGACAACTTATTTGAAGTAAAAGGTGAAACACTGATTATTGAGCTTCCGGAGGAGCTGGACCACCATACGGCAGGAATCATACGGGAAAAAACCGATTCCTATTTTACCTGTAAAAAAATAAGGGACGTGGTTTTTGACTATGAAAACACGTATTTTATGGACAGCTCGGGTATCGGACTTGTAATGGGAAGATATCGTGAGGTGCGGTATCTTAAGGGAGATATCTATATCGTTGGAGTTAATGATAAGATTTCAAGAATCCTGGAGATATCCGGTCTGTACAGAGTTGCGAAGCGGCAGAAGGATGTGAAGGAGGCTCTTTTGGACATTGAGAAAAAGTATGGCGAAAGAGAAGCATAGAAATATTCTAATTGTATTCTATAAAATTAACTGCGGTTAAAAAGTGATAAATAAAAATGAGGATAACGTATTAAAATGAAAAGGGGAAAATAGTATGGAACATTTTAACAATCAGATGGTAGTAGAGTTTGACAGTATTTCAAAAAATGAGAGCTTTGCCAGAGTGGTGGTGGCAGCATTTGTATCAAGACTGAATCCTACACTGGAGGAAATTGCGGATATTAAAACGGCGGTGTCAGAGGCGGTCACCAATTCCGTTATTCATGGATATGAAAACAGGGATGGAAGAATACGGATTGAAACGCGGATTGTGGAGGATACGGTTACGGTTATTGTGACAGATTATGGAGTGGGAATTGCAGATATTGAAAAAGCCATGGAACCGATGTACACCTCGAAGCCGGAGCTGGAGCGCTCCGGTATGGGATTTGCATTTATGGAAGCATTTATGGATGAATTGTTTGTGGAATCTGCAGTTGGGAAAGGAACCGTGGTAACCATGCGGAAGGTGATTGCACAGGAACCGGACAAGTGGGAAGTGAAAACAAAGGGGGAGCATCAGGAAAAAGGAAAACAGGAAGGAAATTCAGGAAATGAAATAAAATAGCAGGAGGCGTCATGGACAAGACTTTAGAATTATTAAAGCTTGCAAAAGAGGGAAACCAGGACGCAAAAGAGCAGCTTGTAACAGAAAATCTGGGGTTAGTGTGGGCGGTGGCGAGAAGATTCATGGGAAGGGGCTATGAATTGGACGACCTGTACCAGATAGGATGCATCGGGCTGATGAAATGCATAGACAAATTTGATTTATCTTATGATGTGAAATTTTCCACCTATGCCGTTCCCATGATTAGTGGAGAGATAAAACGGTTTTTACGGGATGACGGCATGATAAAGGTGAGCAGAACGTTAAAGGAGACCGCATATAAGGTGAAAAAGGCGAGGGAAGAGATTATTAACCGGACTGGGATGGAACCTAAGTTAGAAGAGCTTTCCGAGCTGTTGGAAATTGACGTGGAAGAAATTGTTGCTTCCCTGGAAGTAAATGTAGAGGTGGAATCCATCCATAAAACCATTTATCAGAATGACGGAAATGCGGTTTATCTGATAGATAAGATTGCCTCAGAGAAGGATGAAAATGAAAGCCTGTTAAACCAGATGGTGATAGAAGGTCTGCTTAAGGGCTTAAATGATATGGAACAGACAATAATCAAGCTCCGGTATTTTGAAAATAAGACCCAGACGGAAATTGCAAAGGAGGTGGGAATTTCCCAGGTACAGGTCAGCCGGATGGAGAAGAAGATTTTATTGAAAATGAGGGACAGCTATTACCAGCACGATATATGATATAGGAAAACAGAAAAATTCAGAGCGTTGAAGAGGTGGAAATGGTCGTTTCGTGCTCTTGGGGTTGATAAATGCTGGCAGGCAAACCGATACTAATATAGTATAGAAGATAAAAGGAAATAACCACAATATATGGAGGGTATTTTGAGAGAATTTGCAAAGGAAAGCCGGACAGTACAGTTCCCGTTTGTGGAGGGTGAAACAATACTTAAGGTGGATGATATTATTTATATTGAAACAAATAAACATAAAAATGTGTTTTATACAAAGCAGGGAAACTATAATATTTACCGGAAGCTGAATGAGATTGAGGAAGAGCTGGCCGGACTGGATTTTGTGAGAATCCATCAGAGCTTTCTGGTAAATATGCAGTATGTAGAGAAAATAAGCAGCTACATTATGCGTCTCACTACAGGGGAGGAGCTGTCCGTACCGAAGTCCCGGTACCAGAAGGTGAAAATGGAATACAGCCTGTATAAGGGAGAGAATTGACAGCAGGGAGATAGAGCGGTTTACACTGTACAATAAAATTCAGTGGAAATGTCAGTGGTTTTTGTGCCGGGAAGGTGGTATAATTGTGAAAGATTATAATTACTTTTGGAGGAATCACATTGACAGAATTAGAGGAAGCAAAGGAATTTTTCATCAAGGACAGATATGCCATGGTGACCACAGGGATTGAAATTGAAGAGGTGGGAGAGCGTTATGCGAAATGCAGCTTAAAGCTGGATGACAGGCACCGGAATGCCACCGGACACATTATGGGTGGGGTGGTGTTTACTCTGGCTGATTTTGTGTTTGCTGTGGCTACGAATTTTAAACAGCCGGTAACGGTGACAACCGTAAGCCAGATAAGTTATCTCGGTACGGCGAAGGGAGATATTCTCTATGGTGAGAGCAGACTGCTAAAGGATGGAAGACGGAACTGCTTTTATCAGATTTATATTACGGACAATCTGGGAACAGATGTGGCGGTGGTATCAGCAAGCGGAGTTCATTTAAATGTATGATTTGATAGTCTTTTTATGCTGTTTCTATTGAGATATTATATCCTTATACGATATAATACATATATACAAATTTTCAAAGTAAAGGATTACGAAGAAAGAATCAAGGAGGAATGCAAATGGAAATTGGAAATGTTAACAGCTATGCAGCCGGATATGGTACAGCAGTCCGGACGGACAGCGAAGAGAAGGTAAGCAGTGCATCTCAGGCAGAAGCTTCCAAGGCGGGGACAGCTGCCAGTGATAAGACTTCTGAGGCGGTTGTCTATGAAAAGTCTTCCGGAGAGAGCAGCAAGGCAGCTTATTCTGTCAGCAAAATGAGCAAAGAGGAGCGGGCAGCGTTGGTTCAGCAGCTTAAGGCAGACCAGGCGTCCAGAGAAAGCAGCCTGGTAAATCTGGTCAGCAAGATGATGTCACAGCAGACCAATGCATATGGAAAGGCAAATAATATCTGGAGATTTCTTGCCAGCGGCAATTATACCGTTGATGCAGAGACAAAAGCCCAGGCACAGAAGGACATTTCAGAGGATGGGTATTATGGCGTAAAGCAGACTTCACAGCGTCTGTTCGATTTTGCCAGCGCCCTTGCCGGTGATGATGTGGAGAAAATGAAAGAAATGCAGGCGGCTGTGGAAAAAGGATATAAGCTGGCAGAAAAGGCATGGGGCGGTACGCTTCCTGGAATTTCACAGGATACACTGGCTGCAACCAACAAGCTTTTTGAGGACTACTATGCATCAAAGGACAGCACAGTGGAATAATTGTAAAGATACACAAAAAACATAGAACAAATCAAAATCAGGAAGGAGTTTTGGGATTATCCAGAACTCTTTTCTTTTCCTGGAAATATTTACTAGTGTTTTGCATAACCATATGTTAAAATACCAATTACTACCAAATTATTACAAAATAGGGAGAAAAATTACTTTATGAATATTCAGACCCAGTGTTGTGGAATGATAGTGCTGCTTGTGCTCTTTTTGTTTTACAGGCGGCAGGAAAAAGTAAATCTGAATACGGAGAAGGCATATGGAAGAGCGTTTGCGGTAACGTTGGTCTCCATTTCCATGGATATTCTTTCTGTTATTGCTATCGTTAATATGGATAAGTTGTCCATTTGTCTTGTGAAATTTATCTGTAAAACCTATCTGGTATCCATGATTGGGGTGGCGCTGAGCAGTCTGTTATACATTTATGCAGACCTCTATTCCAGGGATGGGAAATACCAGAGGTTTATTAAAAAATATATTGTGCTTGCAGGTATTTGTGCAATTGTGATTTATGCACTGCCAATTTACATACATTGTGATGTACAGGGAAGAGATGTCTATACCTATGGTCCCGGCGCAATGGCTACCTATGGGTTTGCATTGAGTGTAGTGATAATAAATACTTACTCTGTAATCAAGCATAAGAACAGGATAAATGCCAGAAGACGAGAGGCGGTATTTATCTGGATGGCAGTCTGGGTGTCTGCCGCAATTGTCCAGTTTGTGGATAAGAGTATTCTGATTATCGGATATGCCTTTGCCATTGGTATTATGGTGCTGTATTTAAAGCTGGAAAATCCTGAACAGAATCTGGACAAAAGAACAGGGCTGTTTAACCAGAATGCTTTTGTGGAGTATACCCAGCAATTGTATGCGGAGGGAAATAACTTTTCTATTTTATGCTTGTATTTTGAGAGCTTATTCCATCAAAATTCACAGGAGGATATGATGGAGAATGTAAGCATGGAGGTCAGCCGGTATCTCGCCAATATTCCTGAGACCCATGTATTTAAGAATGCAGAGGATGAAATTGTATTGCTGTTTGAAGACCTGAATTATGCACAGGATATTGTAAAGCTGTTAAGAGTCAGATTTAATGCAGGCTGGGGGAGAGAAGGCTCTGTTATGCTACGTCCGCATGAGATTTTTATTCCAAATCTGCAGATGGTTTCCAGTGCCAAGGATATCTCCTATCTGCTTCGCTATATAAGGGCAAACAGCAGAGACTATACGGAGAATAATTTTATAACCGTGGACAGTTCCATGGTTGTGGATATGTATGAAGAAAAAGAGACAGAACGACTTATTTTAGATGCTATTGAAAAAGACCGTATTGAGGTATTTTACCAGCCTATTTATTCCACAGAGGAGCAGAGCTTCAGCTCTGCGGAGGCACTGGTACGCATGAGGAATGATGAGGGAACCCTGATTCCGCCGGGGGAATTTATAAGCGTGGCAGAGAAAAACGGTCTGATAATTAAATTAGGAGAGGTAGTGTTTGAAAAGGTCTGCCGGTTTTTAAAGGAACAGGATATTTCCAGGTACGGGCTGCACTATATTGAGGTGAATCTGTCTGTGGTACAGTGTGCGTATCCCAATCTGGGGGATGATTACATACAGATTATGAGAGAATACGGGGTAGAACCCTCACAGATTAATCTGGAAATTACGGAATCTGCTTCTCTGACCGCTAAGGCAACCCTGTTGGATAATATGGGACAGCTGATGGAGCAGGGGGTGCAATTTTCACTGGATGATTTTGGAACCGGACAGTCAAATCTGAATTATATTGTGGATATGCCTGTTAAAATTGTTAAATTTGACAGGGATATGACCAATGCCTATTTTGAAAACGGTAAGGCAAAATATGTTATGGACGCAGCCATGCATATGATTCATGGCATGAATCTGCAGATTGTATCAGAGGGAATTGAGACAAAGGAGCAGTTTGAAGCAATGAAGGCACTGGGGATTAAATATATTCAGGGCTATTATTTTTCACGGCCGCTGCCAGAAACGGAATTTCTGGAATTTATTAAGAAGGAGAATTAAATAGTCGTTTTGTGCAGTCTCTATGGACTTGCAGCCAGAGAAAACCGATACTATGAATAAGATGTTTACATTGGATTAAGGAGGACAGATTATGCGTATTACTACATCAATGCTGGCACAGACCACAAGAGAGACAGGCGTTCCGGTGGCACAGGGAAGTCTGCTGGATGCACTGAACAATCAGAATACTTCTTGCAATCTGCTGGATGCATTGAATCAAAATCAGAATGCAAAGAAAGCAGCTGTTGTGCAGAAGGAAGCCAGGGAGCTTGGAAATGCATCAGAGAGTTTACAGGAGGCTGCCTCAAAATTAGCGCAGACCGGGGAGGACTCCCTGTTTGGCAAGACGGAAGAAAGTAAAGAGACAACGGATATCATTTCTGAAGTAAAAGATATGATAGAGTCCTATAACCAGACACTGGAACTGATAAAAGAGGCGGATGGTTCGCTGAGCAGCTTCTATTATAAGGAATTGAAGGAGGCGGCAGCGGGAAGTGCCGAGCAGCTCAAGTCGGTTGGCATTACCCTGAATAAGGATGGTTCTCTTGCAGCAGATGAAAAAGCATTGGAAAAAGCGGATTATGATACATTAAAAGAGGTATTCGGAAGCGAATCGGAGTTTACAAAAAAGGCAGTTTATATCAGCAGCCGGATATCAGAAAATGCCCAGACAGCTGCGGCGAGTGTATCAAGCCAGTATAATGCCAAGGGAGAGTCCTTTTATGACTCCTTTGAAATGAATAAATATAACTTCTTCGGGTAGGCGTCTAATCAATATACGGGTGTTGTGTGATACATTACCATAAATTTGTTCCGGCTGACAGAGCTTTCTATCAGCCGGAATTTTTTTGAGCTACCACCATCCGAACATGCCTCCGAGGTAATAGATAAGCCCCAGTACCCAGCTGGTGAAGATGCCGTAAAGGATAACCGGACCTGCAATGGTAAAGATTTTAACGCCGATACCAAAGACCTGTCCCTCCTTCTGGTACTCGATGGCAGGAGCAGCCACGGAATTAGCAAAGCCGGTAATCGGCACTAAGGCGCCTGCACCTCCGAGACGTGCAATGTGTCCGTAGGCATTAAAGCCCGTCAATACTACGCTTAGCAGTACAAGCAGCATGGATTCAAAGCCTGCGGCATCATCCTGGCTCATTCCCATCTTATTTTTGAAAAAAGCAAATATGAGCTCTCCTATGACGCAGATAAGTCCGCCGACCCAGAATGCGTTAAAACAGTTTTTCCAGACATTATAGGTAGGCGTAATCTGTTCTACATATTCATTGTATTCTTCGTTACTGATTTTTTGTTTCAAGGTAATCCCTCCTGTTATTGGTTGTTTTTATTAACATTTTATTTTGTACATTCTTGCTATGTTTATTATGTGGCGCTTTGGAATAATTATGCATCTAACACAAGAAACTGAAGCAGGGTGAACAGTCCTTTCCCCAGGGCAAGAAAGAAAATGACATAGCTGACTCGTTTTGTGATATGGGTTATTCTGGCATAAATCGGTATTACATTTAGCACCTCCGATAATCCGCCGATTAAAAAGCCGATATAAATGCCTCCAAACAGTCCAATCAGTACCAGCAGGGCAATTCCAAGCCAGGCAGGCGGCAGCATATTTTCTCCCATACCGGCGGAGGCGTAGGAGGCAAAAAATTGCAGAAAGACAGCCGTCAGGATGCCGAGTATCAGACAGTTTTCATAGAGGATGTATTTGCCGGCGGTTTTTGTTCTCTCTGCAAATTTGGGGAAAATGCCCAGCATAGCGATAAATGCCACATAGGCGGCAGCGGTAACAAAGCCTGCCGCAAATCCGCCGATGGTGAGAAATGCGTAATTTAAAATATGCATAACAGGTAATCCTTTCTATTGTTTTATATCGATGCTTTCTCCCCGGCGGCTCACATCCTTGATTATGGTTGTGCTGACATCCTTTTCATATAACCGCATCTGCACCTCCAAAGGTGTGGGGTCCAAGGTGATTTTTTTGCTGCCAAGATGGTTGAAGAATAACAGCATTCCGGCTGTGAGACCGATGGCATAGGCAATGGCAATCCACAATACACCGGATTTGGGATTCCCCAAAAACAGCATAGAAAGGTAGGTAAACAGCTCCTTTGCCCCCACATCTGTGTTATATGCCATGATGGCGTAGCCGCCGCCAAAGAAGGCGACCATGCATATGAAAAAGGTAAAAAGGTGTTCCTTGGCTTTTTCGTGCTTGTCCCGGGGTTGGTAGGATAAAATGAAATCACCCTCCCCCAGATTTTCGATGTCAGCATCCGGAAAGTGTTTTGCTATTGTCTCTATTACCTTTAAGACAGATACCACAACCTGTTCCTTTTTACCTTCTGTAAAGGAGTAGAAGGGAATTGATGCGAGCTCTTTTTTCAGGCTTTCCTCTGTGGTGTAAATTGTCAGGAAATCCTGCAGGGTAACATCAGGCTTTGTTATTTCAATGCATTGGGGTGCTTTTATATAGACAATCTGTTCCATACGGTTCTCCATTTCTGTTCATATAAATTTGATTTTTGATGAAATATGCTTTATTCTAGTATGTAACAAATGAACGGAGTTATGCAGAAAGGAATTTTAAAAAAATTTCACAAAAACAGGTGATTTTTTGGGAAAAGAGATAGATATTTTTCATGAAAATATTGTTAATCTGCACAGCTTGTGATATGATAACAAATTAGTAAATTAAAAGAATTGGAGGTATCCGATGGACTGGAGAAGGTTGGTAAATTTATTAAAAAATCATATGGTTTATTTACAGACCCATAATTTTCCAGACCCGGATGCATTGGCAGCAGCATTTGGCATGCAGGTGTTTTTGAAGGCAAACGGGGTGGATGCCACAATCTGCTATGCCGGTAAAATTGAAAAAAACAGTACAAAGCGCATGATTGAGGAATTTGGCATTGAGGTGGTACATATTGATGATTTGCCCCATATGGTGGAAAAAGACTATATTGTTACGATTGATGCCCAAAAATATAATTCCAATATTACGGATTTTGTGGGGGATGAAGTGGCGTGCATTGACCATCATCCTACCATGATACCATGTGCGTATGAATACAGTGACATCAGGATTTGCGGCGCATGCTGTTCCATTGTAACGGATTATTTTATTAAGAGTGATACAACCATAGATACCAATACTGCCACTGCCCTGTTGTATGGAATTAAGATGGATACCGATTCCTTTAACAGGGGTGTGACAGACTTTGATATAGAGATGTTTGCCCATCTGCATAAGCTGGCAGACAACCGGAAGATTATTTCCATGTATAATAACAATATGGGGATTGAGGATTTGCATGCATATGGTGAGGCAATCCGGAACATCAAAATTTATGAGGATGTGGGCTTTGCCAAGATTTCCTTTGACTGTCCCGATGGTCTGATTGCGATGATTTCTGACTTTATTCTGGGACTGGACATCGTGCAATTTTCCGTAGTATATGCCGTCCGGAATGGCGGTTATAAGTTTTCTGTAAGAAATGAGACAGCTGTTTATCATGCCGGAACCATTACCCAGAAGGCTCTGGATGGGCTGGGCGGCGGAGGTGGACACTTCTCTATGGCAGGAGGCGTTATTACAGAGGATGGGATGTCACAGCTGGGGGCTGACCCGGATTTTGAGATAAGAAGACGGTTTTTGAATGTGATAAAGCAGGAAAGGCTTGAACTGGAGAAGAAAAAACCGTAACTGGTATATAGGGGCATTACAAAAGAGAAGATTTGAAAGCTTTTACATTTAAAGGAGTAAGACATGGAGAAACAGCGGATTGTGGTTAAGGTGGGAACCTCGACATTAACAGGAGAAAACGGAGCGCTTAATTTCCGCACGATTGATAAACTGGCACAGGTATTATCCTCGCTGCACAATGACGGTCATCAGGTGATACTTGTATCCTCCGGAGCGATAGCGGTTGGAGTAAATAAGATGCGGCTTCCTATGAAGCCACAGAATGTGTGTATGAAACAGGCGGCAGCCGCAGTGGGACAGTGTGAGCTGATGCATATTTATGACAAGTGCTTTGGCGAATATGGTAACATTGTGGGTCAGATTCTGCTTACGGCAGAGGACATTGCAGTAAAAGAAAAAAGGAGAAATTTGAAGAATACATTTGAGGCGTTGATGGAAAGCGGTATGATTCCGGTTGTCAATGAGAATGACTCGGTGAGCCATGCGGAGATTGAATCGGAAAAGAAGGTGTTTGGTGACAATGACATGCTTTCTGCTATTGTTGCCAGGCTTTGTGAGGCAGACCGGCTGATTATTCTGTCCGATATTGAGGGGCTTTACGACAGTAATCCCTATAGCAATGCTGAGGCAAAGCTGATTCACAAGGTAGAGAGGATTACGGATGAGATTAAGGCGCTGGGTTCGGGCTCGGGCTCAAACCGGGGAACCGGTGGAATGGTGACGAAGCTGGAGGCTGCCGAATATGCAGTGAATCATGGTATGGATATGCATATTGCCCATGGCAATAATCCGGAGAATATTTACCGGATTATAGAGGGAGAAATGGCAGGAACTCATTTTGTAAAATTGCCGGTGGGAAAAAGCAGATTATAAGGGAATCCATGGCTGTGATAGATATGCAGTGTTGTAGAAAAGAAGGAATGGCAGATGAGATATAGAACAGTATCCTATTATGGAGATTTTCATTGTATTGGTGGAATTTGTGAAGATTCCTGCTGTGAGAACTGGGAAATAGATTTGGATGATGCTTCCCTGAAGCGTTACTTAAAGCAGGATGGAGATTTTGGGAAGAGACTTAAGAGCAGTACCAGGGTAAGGGAAAAACAGTTTATTTTGAATGGAACCAGATGTCCGTTTTTAAATGCGGATAATCTTTGTGATATCTTTATTGAAATGGGAGAGGACTGCCTTTGTGAAACCTGCACGAATTTCCCAAGGCACATAGAGGAATTTGACGACTTAAAAGAGGTAAGCCTTACCATGTCCTGTCCTGAGGCAAGCCGGATTATGCTTGCCCACAAAGAAAAAATGACCTTTGTATGCAGGGAGGGAACAGATGAGGATTATGGCTTAAAGCATGTGGAGCCTGTAAAATCCCTTCTGTTCTGGAAAAGAAACCATGTGAATAAACTGGATAAGCCGTTGTTTGACGTTTTGTTCCAGGCACGGAATCTTATATTTTCCATTTTGCAGAACCGGGAGGAATTTATCACGAAACGGGCGGCTACCGTGCTGCTGTTTGCTTATGAAATTCAGGAGTTTATCGACCAGAAGCAGTATGATAAGATTTTAGAAAAGATAGAGAATTATAAAAAGCCGGAGAAAAAGGTACTTCTGGAGAAGTATTTTGAAAAACATGAGAACCGGGTAACGGAAAAGGAAGAGTGGATGCGGCAGCTTCTCAATATGTTTGAGGGACTGGAGACCATTAAGGAAGAATGGACGGTATTGCTGGCAGAGTGCATGAAAATCATGCATGGAAAGAATGATTTAAAGGGCGTGCTGATATCTGCGGGTCTGGTGGAAGAAGAGGAGGCAGGGGAAGAGAGCAGCAGCTTTTTGCGGGATTATCTCCTTTCCTATCAGGAGTTTTTCCATTATTATCAGGAAAAGGAATATGAATTTGAGCACATTCTGGTGTATTATATATTTAATTATTTTCTCGGGGCGGCGTATGACCATGACGCCTATACGAAGGTAAAGCTGGCAGTAGTGTCCTATATGGTGATTCTGGAAATGGATATTGCAGTATGGCTGAAACAGCAGAAGGAGTTTTTATATGAGGACCAGGTGAAGGTTGCCCATGCCTATTCAAAAGAGGTGGAGCATTCCTACAATAATTTTGAATCTCTGCAGCTGGTGCTTTCTGCCCATCCGATTTTTGATGTGGAACATATACTGATTGGTCTGCTGTCTTAGCAGCTTCTGTCATAGAATGGAAAAAGAGGAATAAGATGAAAAAAGACGCAAAGAGAAGTAGATTGAAAATGGCATTATTCCTGAGGCGTGCGAAGCGTGCGGCAAAAGAGCGAAAAGGTGTTTTTATTCTGTATCTTTTGCTGAGACTTTCTGTGATTTTAATTATGGTTGCACAGTTCTTTAACCAGAACTATGAAAATGTGTTTCTGTGTATTTTGACACTGGTACTGTTTATGCTGCCTACTTTTATTGAACAGAAGCTCCGTATCCGTTTTCCGGATACAATGGAGGTTATCATCCTGTTATTTATCTATGCGGCGGAGATACTTGGGGAAATTCATTCCATGTATATTAAAATACCGGTGTGGGATACCATCCTCCATTCGTTAAATGGATTTTTGGTAGCGGCTATCGGGTTCTGTCTTGTGGATTTGTTAAACCGGAATGATAACTTTAAGATGAAACTGTCACCGGTGTATCTTGCGATTGTGGCATTTTGTTTTTCCATGACCATAGGTGTGTTTTGGGAATTTTTTGAATTCAGTATGGATTACTGCTTTAATATGGATATGCAGAAGGACACGGTAATTACCTCCCTATCTTCGGTAACCCTTGACCCGGCGGGACTTAATAACCCGGTGGTGATTGACGGAATTCATGCGGTAACGGTAAATGGGGAACTGTTGCCGGTGGAGGGATATCTGGATATCGGTCTTTATGACACCATGGAAGATTTGTTTGTGAATTTTCTTGGAGCTGCTGTATTTTCCGTATTGGGCTACTTTTATGTGAAGAATAAAGGAAAGGGCAGAAAGGGAAAGCTCGCGGAACGGTTTATTCCGGAGGTTTATCAGGACCTGCCTGATATAGATGGAATGTGTTTAGACAGAGAAGGGAAAATGTAAGATACAGAAAAAAGGAGGATGGCTATGGGCAGATTGAGAGTAGCACTGTTTGTCAGCGAATTTGAAGACCCAAATACAGATGTTTTGTGTAAAGGTGCGGTAAAGGCTGCCAGAGAGAAAGATTACGATTTGTATATTTTTCCGGCTAAATTTCTGGATGTAAAGAGAAGTCCTACCTTAGATAAGTATGCATATCAGAATAACTGTCTGTTTGATTTTATTCTGGAAAACAATATTGATGTTGCCATCGTAAATACCGGTAATATTGCAGCGGATTTAAGTGCGGAGGAAAAGCGGCGTTTCTTACAAAAAATAATGGTGCCGGTTATCTTGATTTCCGATACCCTGGAGGAGTATTCCTGTGTGAATTTTGATAACGGACGTGGCATGGTATTGGGAATTGAGCATCTGATAAAAGAGCATGGTATCAGAAAATTTGGCTTTGTAAGCGGACCTAAAAATAATACGGATGCAATGGAGCGGTATCATATCTTTGAACAGAGTATGCGTGAGAATCATATTCCGCCGGAGCAGTACAGAATTGTGGAGGGAAATTTTTCCTACAACTGTATGGAGGTTATAGGGAAGCTGCTGGATGAATATCCGGAAATGGATGCCCTGGTTTGTGCAAATGATATGATGTGCTACGGAGCTTATCAGGTATTGGAAGCGAGGCATATCCGGATAGGGAAGGATATCGCAGTTTTGGGATTTGACGATTCTCCTTATTCCGAGGAAATTCAGCCGGGACTTTCCACGGTAAGGGCAGACTCTGCCTTGCTGGGATATGAGGCGGTATGCCTATGTGAGAAGGTGGTAAAGGGTGAAATTCAGGATGTATTAGTGGACACCACTTTTGTTGCGAGGGAATCCTGTGGTTGTAAAAGACATAACAGCGAAATAGCGAGAAAGGATGTGCTGGGGACAAAAGCCCACCTGGATGCATTGAATCATACCCTGGTATCCATATCGAGGAATATTTTGGATTATGAAGAGGAAAATTACCGGATTTATTCCATGATATTAAACAGTCTGTGTAGTATGAATGTTCATAGTGTATATTTGTATACGTTTGAAGATGCTATGGAATATAAGCGGGGACAAAGCTGGAGCATACCGGAATATGTACAGCTGCGGGCATATTATAAGGAGCCGTACAGGAGAAAACCGGATATCATTTATCAGCCCATGCCTCTTTATTACTATCCGGTGGACGCCCAGGATATAAAAGAGATTGATATTTCTAAGCAGCGGATTCCTTTTGGAAAGATTTTTTCCAATGTCTACAGTAAAAGTTCCGGGGCTGTAATCCGGATAGTCACCATGGTATATGCAGGTGAAACCCAGTATGGCTTTCTTGTGTGGGAGATTGATGAGGACTATTTCAGCTATATCGGGCAGCTGACATACCAGATTGCCAATGCGTTAAAGACCAATCAGCTGCTTTGTAAAAAGAGCCAGATGGCAGAGGCGCTGGAGGAAAGCCTGCAGCAGATTGAGGAGAAGAACTCCATACTGGAGGAGATTTCCAAAATAGATGAGCTGACCCAGATTTATAACCGAAGAGGTTTTCTCGACAACATGAAGCGGAATGTAATCGCCAGGGAAAATAAGGGAAGAAATGCAATTGCAATCTATGCGGACATGAATAACTTAAAGCTTGTAAATGACCAGTTTGGACATGAGGAGGGAGATTATTCTCTGTGTGCCATTGCAAGGATTTTACATGATGCGGTGCATAGCATAGATGGCAAGGGAGATGTCGGAAGAATTGGCGGTGATGAGTTCTGTGCCTATCTCATTACAGATGAGAAGGATATTGAGGCGAAGATACGGCAGCAGATTGATGAGATTACAGAAAACTTAAACTGCAACAATGATAAGCTGTACTATGTAAGCATGAGCGTGGGTATAAAAGAGTTTATCTGTTCAGAGGATGTAGATGTGTCCTTTGAGCTGGAGCAGGCAGATGCCCAGTTATATATATACAAGCAGAAAAAGCGGAAGAGTATATTAAAGTAATTGCAGGCAGAGGTATATAAAAATGAGGTGCAATAAGATATGCACCTCATTTTTTCAAATAACCGGATTGATAAGCTTACCAAATGTGGAGAAGCTGCTGCATAAGGAGGCTTACAGCGGTAATTCCTATCCAGCAGCAAAAGCCCATGATAATCGGCTTGCCTCCGGTTTTCACCAGCTTGACAATGTTTGTGTTGAGACCGATGGCTGCCATGGCAAGGATAATAAAGAACTTGCTGAGCTCCTTAACCGGGGAAAAAACAGAGGCGTCCACACCGCAGTTTACTGCAATGGTTGTAATGATGGAAGCGGCAATAAAATAAAGGATGAAAAATGGAAAAATCTGTTTCATGCTTACCTTGTGCTCCTTATTGCCGGCTTCTTTTTTTGTCCGGATAAATGCCAGAACCAGTGTGATAGGGATGATGGCAAGGGTACGGGTTAATTTTACCGTAACCGCTTTATCCAGAGCCTGGGTGCCAAGATTCCACATGGCGTCCCAGGTGGAGGCAGCTGCAGTGACGGAGGAGGTATCATTTACTGCAGTTCCTGCAAAGATACCAAAGGATTCTCCGCTTGTATGGTTGAAGCCGATTAAGGAGCCAAGATTCGGAAATATCAGGGCTGCCAGTACGTTAAAGAAGAAAATAACGGAGATAGCCTGGGCAACCTCCTCATCATCCGCATCAATAACCGGTGCTGTGGCAGCAATGGCAGAACCACCGCAGATGGAAGACCCTACACCCACCAGGGTAGAAATCTTCCCCGGAATATGCATAACCTTGCACAGTACAAAGGCAATGACCAATGAGGTGGTGATGGTGGCAAGAATAATGGGAAGGGACTGTCTGCCGGTTTCTAAAATTACATTAAGGTTGAGTCCAAATCCCAGAAGAATAACTGCGTACTGTAATATTTTCTTAGAGGTGAATTTTATGCCGGCTTCCAGCTGGGTCTTGTCCTTTATAAAAAGTGTAAGAATCATTCCCAGTAAAATGGCAATAACCGGACCGCCGATAATCGGAAACTGCTTTCCCAGCAGCCAGGAAGGAAGGGCGATGATTAGGCACAGTAAAAAACCCTTCCAGTTTGTCTTAATAAAGTTCATTTGAATTCTCTCCTTTTCCTTTTCAATCTTTTCCGGTAAAAATATACCATAAAGTCTGGGTAATGTAAAATGATTAAGCATATGGGAGATAAAAATTTCAGTCAGGCTGTAAAAATAAATTTTCAGAATAATACATATAAAAAATGCTGAAAATATCCGGTGAAAGTCGTTGACAAGAAAAAAACACTGGGCTATAATAGCCACAAATGGCGATGACGAAGAGAAGTAACGCAGATTATCGCTTCCAGTGAGTGGGAGACAGTGAGAACCCCATAGAGTGAATCTTCGTGAATAACACTTTATCAGCCGCAATCTGAACGTTTATTATATTATTTGGAGGATGCTGTTTGCAACAAACAGATAATATGATGAATCAGTAGGTGCGCCGTGGGTTGCGCGTAAAGCAACAGGGTTTCCGATAGAATTTTTATCTGGTGAACCGTTGAGAGACTGCAGAGGCAGTAATTCAGGTGGTACCGCGGACATATGGCTGTTCGTCCTGAACGATTATCGTTTGGGATGAGCAGCTTTTTTGATACAAACATTGAGTCATGCAGAGCAGATGGAGCGGAGCGGAATCGAGGCTGTATGACGGATTGTAATTCAAATTATAATATAAAAAGATAGAAAAAGGAGAGCAACATGAACACAGAAAACATTTACCGTAACCGTACCCTTGACCAGATTGGGGAAGGGGATGTAGGGGAAACCCTGAAAATTGCAGGCTGGATTGAGAACATTCGCGACCACGGCGGCGTGTCCTTTATTGATTTAAGAGATATGTACGGAATCATGCAGGTGGTAATGCGTGATACCTCTTTACTGGATGGTCTGAATAAGGAGGACTGTATTTCCATTGAGGGTGTCATTGAACACCGTGACGAGGAGACCTATAATCCTAAGATTCCGACGGGAACCATCGAATTAGAGGCACACAGTGTGGAGATTTTAGGAAAGGTATACCGCCAGCTTCCATTTGAGATAATGACCTCTAAGGAGACGAGGGAGGATGTGCGATTAAAATACCGTTATCTTGACCTCCGCAATACAAAGGTTCGTGACAATATGATTTTCCGTTCCAAGGTAATCAGCTTCCTTAGACAGAAAATGACAGACATGGGCTTTTTGGAGATTCAGACACCAATCCTTTGTGCTTCTTCACCGGAGGGAGCAAGAGATTATATTGTTCCGTCCCGTAAGTTTAAGGGTAAATTCTATGCACTTCCACAGGCACCACAGCAGTATAAGCAGCTACTTATGGTGTCGGGATTTGATAAATATTTCCAGATTGCACCTTGCTTCCGTGATGAGGATGCAAGAGCAGACCGCTCTCCTGGAGAATTTTACCAGTTAGATTTTGAGATGAGCTTTGCCACCCAGGAGGATGTATTTAAGGTGGGGGAAGAGGTTCTGTCTGAGACCTTTGCAAAGTTTGCACCACAGGGCGCACAGATTACGCAGGCACCATTTCCGATTTACAGCTATAAGCAGGCAATGCTTGAGTTTGGTACGGATAAGCCGGATTTGAGAAACCCGCTCCGCATTATTGATGTGACGGAATTTTTCTCAAGATGTACCTTTAAGCCATTCCATGATAAGACCGTGCGTGCCATCAATGTACACGCAAAGCTTTCCAAGGGACAGCATGAGAAATTATTAAAGTATGCACAGTCCATCGGAATGGGTGGTTTAGGCTATCTTGAAGTGTTGGAAGACATGAGCTATAAGGGACCGATTGATAAGTTTATTCCGGATGATATGAAAACGGAAATCCGTGATTTGGCAGGACTTCAGGCAGGAGACACCATTTTCTTTATTGCAGATGTGGAGGAGCTGGCAGCCTCCTATGCAGGACAGCTCCGTACCGAGATTGCAAACCGCCTGGATTTGTTAGAGAAAAATGCATACCGTTTCTGTTATATTAATGACTTCCCGATGTTTGAATATGATAAGGAAGCAAAGAAGATTATCTTTACCCATAATCCGTTTTCTATGCCACAGGGCGGCTTAGAGGCATTAAATGAGAAGGACCCGTTGGAGATTCTTGCCTACCAGTACGATATTGTATGTAACGGCGTGGAGTTGTCTTCCGGTGCAGTCCGTAACCACAATCTGGATATCATGGTAAAGGCATTTGAGATTGCCGGATATACCGAGGAAGATTTGAAGGAGAAATTCGGAGCGCTTTACAACGCATTCCAGTATGGTGCACCGCCACATGCAGGTATGGCACCGGGTGTTGACCGTATGATTATGTTGCTCCGCAACGAGGAAAATATCCGTGAGGTGATTCCGTTCCCGATGAACGGTAATGCACAGGATTTGATGTGCGGGGCACCGGGGGAAGTAACAGAACAGCAGCTTAGAGAGGTTCATATCAAGGTAAGACAGTAGCCGGAGGATACAGGATGAATAACCGGAAGCTGTTCACGATAATTGTATTCGTTATTCTTTTTGTATGTGTTATTGGGGTGACGATAACCAGAAAGAATTTTGATAACGAAGCTAAGAATATGGGAAGCTTTACCTTTGACAGAACCAGCAGCTATGACGATAAATATTATGCTGTATCGGCTAAAAAAGAAGGGGATGACAGCATAACGGTTTCGATATATGAATCAAAAAACGATACACCTGTGTTTTCTTTTGAGACTGTCAGGGCTTCTGACTTCTGGGGGTTTTGCTGGGAGAGCAGCTCGTATAACATATGGATTCAGTCCGGAGATATTGGTGTGATTTGCTATTCCTATGAGAATAATCAGTGGAAGCTTAACGAAAATGCGAAACGGCCGGATGACATTATATCGAAATATGATGAGTAATAAAAAAGAAGTATTGCAGGAATGGCAGTAGCCCATAAGGAAACATTGCAAAACTTATGACTTATGTCAGGTAAACGGGAAAACAGAAAAATGTTATGCAAAAGGTTCGCCGATTGCATAGCATTTTTTGTTTTTCAAAATACGCAATCTTACGGAAGTTTGCATTGCTTGCGAGTATTGTCCAAAATTCGGTATAATCTTACTTTTGGTATAATGGGTACTTACGCATTATCCATTTCCCACTCGCTTTTGAGTTGGTTCAAAAATTCATTAGATGCTCTTGAAAAAACCTGATATCTTTCTGCACTTCCCATAGCAGCGGGATTGGCTCCAGCGCTGACAATCTTCATGACCTATGTTCGGACTCTGTAAATTGGCTGGAAGGAAAGCGCTTTGAAGCTGGGACTACGAAAGAAGCTATGGAAACATGGCTTAAGAATGTGATTACAAAATAGTTTTTATGTATGGAAATTTGCAAGGGATGGGGGTATAATTTTAATGTTGAAAGAAACTTTGAAAGATAGAGCGTCAGTGTTGTGGCAAACAGAGAGATAATTGCTGCTTTTTTATATTTCGGGAGGTGCGCAGTTGCTGAAACATGGATATCAGATTGGAGAAGCGAGTAAAATAACCGGTATATCGAAAGACACCTTGCATTTTTATATTAAGTCCGGCCTTATAACGCCGGATTATATCGACCCACAAAACCATTACAGCTACTTTTCCCGTTGGAATATGTATCAGTTGGACATCATTACAACGTGCCGCCGTCTTGGCATCCCACTGGAAAAGGTAAAACAGATTCTTTCCTTTCGGGACAATGATAAGGTTGTAGACCTTCTTATGGAATACCAGCAGGAAGCCCTGCGCCTGAGCCGATACTATCAAAAGGTTGCAGAAGATATCGACTGGTACGGGAAGGAAAATGAGTACATCAAGCAAAAATCTCCGGACACTTCCATTCGTATGGAACATCGGGAAGCAGAAATTGTCATTGTTGGAAGCCAGACCAGGGAATCCTCCTCTTATCACGCAAATCTGCAGGAGGTGCTGAAAGAGGAAATGCGGAATAAGCATTTTATCCGCCGCACCTACGGATATTTCTTAGACGTTGATTGCGTTTCCCAAAATAAGTTGTTGAAACAGCGGGAATATGTAAAATTGCCGGATGAGGACTATTCCAACATTCAGCCGAAACATCTTTACCAGCTTCCCAGTGGAGATTATGCGGTCTTAACTGTCTGTATCCGGGATGAAGAGACAGATTTTTCACCGTTGCTGGTCTGGCTGGAAGAAAATGCATTTACGACGGATTTTATTGTCGCAGAGGAGCTTGGATTTCAACTTTTCAAATATATTCATCAGTATTACTGTGAAATCAGAGCGCATTTGATAGAAAAACCGTTCTAAAAATGTCTTGACCATGTAGTTACTCCATGCTTTATAATTTGCTATGAAAATACAAAACTAAGGAGTGACAAACATGGACATGACACATACCCCAATCCGGCGGCTTCTTCTAAAGCTGTCCCCACCCGTTATGCTGGCTCTGCTGATTCAATCCGTCTACAATATTGTAGATAGTTTTTTTGTTGCACGGTATTCAAGTGAAGGTCTGACCGCACTTTCCATTATTTACCCAATACAGCTTCTTATGACGGCCCTTGCGACAGGGACCGGGGCAGGAGTAAATTTGCTGATTTCCAGAATGGACGGGAAAGGGGAAACAGAAAAACAATCCAGCGTTGTAACATGCGGTCTGGTTCTGGCTTTGGTTCATTATTTGTTATTTGCTGTTTTAGAGTTTTTTCTGGCCGATGCCTATTTTCAGCTATCTTCTGCGAATGAACTTGTCAACACGCAGGGAGTAACCTACTCAAATATTATATTCGCAGGTTCGCTTGGTATTTTTGTAGAGTCGATTTGTACGAAAATCCTGCAGGCCAGAGGGAATATGGCACTTCCTATGGTGGCGCAGATTATTGGGGCAGTTATAAACATTGTTCTTGACCCTGTTTTGATTTTCGGCTTGTTTGGCGCACCTTGCATGGGTATTGCCGGAGCAGCTATCGCAACCGTCCTGGGACAATGGCTGGCCATGGTCATAACATTTACCGCTGTCAGACGGATATATCCACAGCATGGGAAGTGGAGCAGAAGTGCCTGCTTTCAAATTTATCAGAATGGAATCGGCTCCATCGTAACACAATCCCTTTATACACTGTATATTGTCGGATTGAATATGATACTGGCGCTTTTTTCAGAAGATGCTGTAACGGTACTTGGAATTTATTATAAAATCCAGTCGTTTTTCTTTATCCCGCTGTTGGGCTTTCAACAAGTCCTGCTTCCTGTAATCAGCCATAATTTTGGCGCTGGACAGGCGCATCGTATCCGGCAGACAGTCAGGTTTGCTGCCATGCTCTCCTCCGGACTTATGTTGGCGGCAACCTTTGTGTTTTTGATGTTCCCACGCTCCCTGCTCACTATTTTTTCCAGCAAAGAGGAGTTATTGCGGATAGGAGAATATGCGCTACGGGTAATTTCTCTTAGCTTTGTCCCGGCAGGTATTACGATTGTTGTAACCTCTCACCTACAGAGTATTGCAAAAATGAAGCTCAGTGTTTTTGTAATCGTCTTACGGCAGGTTATCCTGCTGGTTCCGTTGGCATGGCTTCTGCATTTTGCGGGATTGAAAGCAGTCTGGTGGACTTTTCCTCTTACGGAACTGATTGCAACAGCAATCTGTATTATTTTTGAAAAAAATATCGCTTATAACAACCCTTCCATAGATATGGTGAGTTTATTGTGAAATTTTCCCGCAAATTCTGCATCTATGAATCACAGCCCATTCTCCTCCTGTTCTGACCCAAACCCCGATAGGGTCCATGACATTCAGATGAGCGGTCTCCCGGTTTACATATTTTCTTTTTTATTCCATTTTACACAGATTTAACATAAATTTTACCGACTGGCGATAGCAGAAAAAGATACATTTCCTTTACATTAAATGTGTGAAAAAAGAGAAAGATAATATTAAGAAAGCATGTTTTAAAAACATATGAGGTGTGAAGATGGAAATAGTGAATACGTTATTTGGTTTATTTGGCGGTCTGGCTTTATTTTTGTTTGGAATGGAAATGATGAGCGATGGTCTGCAAAAGGCGGCAGGCGAGCGGATGAAATACATTTTAGGGCTTCTCACGAGAAATCCGGTTATGGGAGTCCTTGCGGGGGCACTTACAACGGCGGTTTTGCAGAGCAGCAGTGCCACAACGGTTATGGTGATTGGCTTTGTAAGTGCGGGGCTTATGAATCTGCCGCAGGCAATCTCTATTATTTTAGGCGCCAACATTGGTACTACAATTACAGCTCAGATTATCGCATTTAATATAAGTGATTATATATATCCGATTGTATTTATCGGATTTTTGATTGCTTTTGTTGCAAAAAAAGAGGTAGTCAAATACATCGGTAATACAATTTTAGGTTTTGGTATATTGTTTATTGGAATTGAAATCATGGGGACCACCATGAAGCCGCTGGCATCCAGTCCGGTATTTCTCGATTTGATAGGAAAGGTGGCAGATATACCGGTATTGGGGCTTTTGCTGGGTGTGGGTATCACGGTAATTGTGCAGAGCTCCTCTGCTGTAATTGCGGTACTTCAGAATTTTGCATCCCAGGCGGGACCGGACGGTGTGTCTTCCATTTTAGGCTTGCAGGGGGCAATTCCGATTCTGCTTGGCAGTAATATCGGAACTACAATAACAGCGCTTCTTGCCTGTATCGGACAGACCAGAGATGCCAAGCGGACAGCGGTTGCCCACAGTGTATTTAATATAACCGGTTCCATTGTATTTATGTTTATTATTCCATGGTTTGCAAAGGTGATTACCCTGATTTCTCCGTCTGGTACGGAGGTAGAGGTAATATCCAGACAGATTGCAAATGCACACACGGCATTTAATGTTGTCAATACAATCATATGGATTCCTTTAATCTGGCTGATGGTGAAGATTGTAATGTGGATTCTGCCGGAAAAGGAGGAAAAGGAACAGGGAGAAATGCGTGCCCAGTTTCTGGATGTCAATGTCATGAGCCAGCCGGTGGTTGCCCTTCATCTGGTATCTAAGGAGATTATTAATTATACAAAACAGCTGGAAAGCTTTTTGTCGGATATCAAGGCGGCTATGCTGGAAGGCGGACTTGAAAATCTGGACAGGGCAGACAAAACCGCAGAGCAGGTGTTTAACATACATGAGGATATCTATAATTATCTGATTGGTCTGTTTTCTTCCGGGAATATGAATGAAGAACAATCAGCGCATACCACGGAAATTATGTATATTGTGGAGGATTTGGAACGAATCAGTAAGTGTATGAAGGAGCTGCTGGAAAGTGCGAGAGAAAAGGTTCTTAAGGATTTCAGTTTTTCCAGAAAAGCCATGGAAGAGATTGAGGAAAGCTTTGACGTGGTCACGGTAATGTATCTGGAGTCCGTACAGCTTATTATGTACGGGGATAAAACGGCAGTGGCGGATGTGGAGCAGTATATGAAGCGGATTGCCAAGCTTGAGAAAAATGTGCGTAAGAATCACAAGAAACGGATAAAAGAGGGAAAATGCAAGCCGGAATTTACCAATATTTTTGCCAACATCTTTCACAGTATGGAAAAGATTGGAGAAAACTGTGGCAATATAACGGAATCGGTTGCAGAGGATATGTTTCTTAAGTATCTGCCGGAGGAAAATAGTAATGCTTCGGTCTGAAATAGCAGAATAAAGACGATTTTATAACGGGAGTCCGCAAAAGTATGCGGGCTCCTGTTTTTGTTGTCAGGAATCTGATAAAAAGGTCCAGTGGACCTTTTTTGAGCTGCCAGGCATCTGAAACTTAATAATCCCTTAATATAAATGGTCAGACCTTTTTCCCTTTTTAATTTTCTTTGTTATATGATGATTGTGCAAAGATAAAAGGGGGTGACCATCGTGAGAATCACAAAATCCATCCGAAAATTTGAATATGAATTTGACATAAAAGCAGAACGGTTTATGTGGAAACATCCATTTCTTGGATTCCTTTCTATCTTTGTTGGAATGCCGGTATTTATTTTAATCTGTGTCTGTATCAGCACAGTTGTGATTGCTTTTCCGATGGCATGGATATTTGGCTGGTTATAATTTTTATACAATTTTAATGCCTGCCATGAATACCTAATGCCATTTTTAAAGAAAAGGATATATCATATTTCAGCGAAGGAGGATGAAACTTATGCAAATCATAATCGCAATCATCGGCATATGTGCAGCAGCAATGCTGTTGTGGTATGTCTATATTTTAATGAAGGGAGACGAACAGGCATGATGACAGTTATACAGTATATTTTGTATCTCGCTGTTCTGGTTGCGCTGGCAATTGGGCTGGGTGCATATATAAAGAAAGTCATGAACGGTGAAAAAACATTTTTATCCAAAATCTGTGTTCCTTGTGAAAACCTTGTATATAAGATTATGCGGGTAGATAAAGAGGAACAAATGAACTGGAAGAAGTACACAGTCAGCGTATTAATTTTTTCAGGTATCGGGCTGGTATTTTTGTTCCTGCTTCAGATTTTACAGGGAGTGCTTCCCGGAAATCCCCAGGGGCTTTCCGGAGTAAAATGGGATTTGGCATTTAATACTGCTTCCAGCTTCGTTACGAATACCAACTGGCAGGCATATTCCGGTGAATCCACGTTGAGTTATCTCACCCAGGCCTTGGGGCTTACCGTTCAGAATTTTGTTTCTGCTGCAACCGGGATTGCAGTCCTGTTTGCTTTGATTCGCGGTTTTATGAAAGTAAAAACAAGTGGTCTTGGAAGCTTTTGGGTGGATATGACCCGGATTGTCATTCACATTCTGATTCCACTGAATCTGGTAATTTCTCTGCTGCTTGTGGGTGGCGGCGTCATTCAGAATTTTAAGGGTGCTGAAACGGTGTCACTGGTTGAACCGGTTGCAGTCAGCCCGGAAGGAGAGATTTTGGAGGATGCGGTGATAGATACGGAGGCTGGAACCGTTATGGTAGACGGTGCTCTGGTTCCTGATGCAGAAATTGTGACGGAGCAGTTTGTTCCTATGGGGCCGGCAGCCAGCCAGGTTGCAATTAAACAAAGCGGTACAAATGGGGGCGGATATATGGGTGTTAACTCGGCTCATCCTTTGGAGAATCCAAATGGATTTACAAACCTGATTGAGCTGTTATCCATACTTTTGATTCCGGTGGCTTTATGCTTTACCTTTGGCTCGGCAGTAAAAAATAAAAAGCAGGGTGTTGCTATATTTGCAGCAATGTTTATCTGCCTGTGTGCAGCACTTGGCTGTATTGCAGTAAGCGAACAGGCGGGAACCCCGCAGCTTGCACTAAATGGCGCTGTTGATATGTCTGCGGATAATCAGGCTGGAGGTAATATGGAGGGGAAAGAGACACGTTTTGGCATTGCAGCCTCCTCTACATGGGCAGCCTTTACGACGGCAGCTTCCAACGGCTCCGTTAACTCCATGCATGACAGTTATACACCTATCGGAGGTATGATACCGATGCTGCTGATGCAGCTTGGCGAGGTTATCTTCGGCGGCACTGGCTGTGGACTGTATGGTATGCTTGCATTTGCAATTCTGACGGTATTTATTGCCGGTCTGATGGTGGGCAGAACACCGGAGTTCCTTGGAAAGAAGATTGAACCATACGAAATGAAATGGGCTGTATTGGTCTGTCTGGCAACTCCTATTGGAATTCTGGCTGGCAGCGGGATTGCGGCGGTAGTCCCATCTGTGATGGATAGTCTGAACAATGGTGGTGCACACGGTTTTTCGGAAATGCTGTATGCGTACAGCTCAGCCGGAGGAAATAATGGTTCTGCTTTCGCAGGTTTTAATGCAAACACCGTATTTTTGAATATCAGTATTGGTCTTGTTATGCTGTTTGTCCGTTTTCTTCCGGTAATCGGGACCCTGGCGATTGCGGGCAGTCTGGCAGGAAAGAAAAGGATTGCAACAACTGCAGGTACGCTTTCTACCACCAATGCGATGTTTGTGTTTCTGCTGATTTTTGTTGTGCTGCTGATTGGGGCTTTAAGCTTCTTCCCGGCGCTGGCTTTAGGGCCTCTGGCGGAGTTCTTTGGCAGTATTGCATAAAGGAGGTATACGTTAATGAATGCAAAACAGGAAAATTCATTTGTTGATAAAAAAATGCTCAGCAGAGCAATAAAGGATTCTTTTATTAAGTTAAACCCTAAAACCCAGGCTGAAAACCCGGTTATGTTTCTGGTGTTTGTTTCTGCAATTTTAACCAGTGCACTTTGGGTGGTCTCGCTCTTTGGACTGAAGGATGCTCCAAGCGGCTACACATTGGCGATTGCGGTTATTCTTTGGTTTACGGTATTGTTTGCCAATTTTGCAGAAGCCATTGCAGAGGGCAGGGGAAAAGCCCAGGCGGATTCTCTCCGCGCCTCAAGGAAGGATGTGGATGCCCACAAAATTCCTTCAGCTGCGCAGAAGGACAGTATTACAGTTGTTCCATCCGCAGCTTTGAAAAAGGGTGAGATGGTCATTGTAAAGGCTGGCGAGCAGATTCCAGCCGATGGTGAGGTCATTGAAGGTGCAGCTTCCGTAGATGAAAGTGCCATTACCGGTGAATCTGCTCCGGTAATCCGTGAAGCAGGCGGAGACCGAAGCGCCGTTACCGGAGGTACCACTGTCCTGTCTGATTGGATTGTTGTAAAGGTTACCAGTGAGGCTGGTGAAAGCTTTCTGGATAAGATGATTGCCATGGTGGAGGGCGCAGCCCGGAAAAAGACTCCGAATGAGATTGCCCTGCAAATCTTTCTGGTGGCATTGTCCATTATCTTTATTCTGGTGACGGCAGCTTTGTATACGTATTCCATTTTTTCTGCAAAGCTGGCTGGGATTGAGAATCCAACCTCCGTTACAACGCTGGTTGCCCTTCTGGTCTGCCTGGCACCTACTACCATTGGTGCACTGCTTTCTGCAATAGGTATTGCAGGTATGTCACGGCTTAACCAGGCGAATGTTCTTGCCATGAGTGGGCGGGCGATTGAAGCTGCCGGTGATGTGGATATCCTGATGCTGGATAAAACCGGTACCATTACCCTGGGCAACCGGCAGGCGGCAGAGTTTATTCCGGTAGATGGAGCGGATGTCAAAGAGCTGGCTGATGCGGCGCAGCTTTCTTCTCTTGCCGATGAGACACCGGAGGGCAGAAGCGTGGTGGTTCTGGCAAAGGAGCAGTTCGGAATCCGGGGCAGAAGCCTTGAGAATAAGGATATGCAGTTTATTCCTTTTACCGCTGTAACCAGAATGAGCGGTGTGGATTTTGACGGAAACGAGATTCGCAAAGGTCCGGCTGATGCAATGCAGGAGTATGTTACACGCACAGGAGGGAAATATTCCGAGGAATGTGACAGGGTTGTAAGAGATATAGCATCTAAAGGCGGTACGCCTTTGGTTGTGGCAAAAAACAGCAGGATTCTTGGTGTAATCTACCTGAAGGATATTATTAAGCAGGGGGTAAAGGAAAAATTTGCCGACCTGCGGAAAATGGGTATAAAAACCATTATGATTACCGGTGATAATCCGATAACCGCAGCAGCCATTGCCGCTGAAGCGGGTGTGGATGATTTCCTGGCAGAGGCTACTCCGGAAGGAAAGCTTGCCATGATTCGGGACTTTCAGGCAAAAGGTCATCTGGTAGCGATGACCGGTGACGGTACCAATGATGCTCCGGCGTTGGCTCAGGCGGATGTGGCTGTTGCCATGAACAGCGGCACGCAGGCTGCAAAAGAGGCTGGCAATATGGTAGACCTGGATTCCTCACCGACAAAACTGATTGATATCGTCCGTATTGGTAAGCAGCTGTTGATGACCCGGGGCAGTCTGACAACATTTTCTATTGCCAATGATGTAGCCAAGTATTTTGCTATTATTCCGGCTTTGTTTATGGGGTTATATCCGGGACTTTCCGCACTGAATATTATGGGTCTTCATTCTCCCCAGAGTGCGGTGCTTTCCGCAATCATATACAATGCGCTGATAATTATTGCCCTGATTCCGTTAGCTTTGAAGGGGGTTAAATACAGAGAGGTTTCCGCCGGAAAACTGCTGTCAAGAAACCTGCTGATTTATGGCCTGGGTGGATTGATTGCGCCATTCATCTTTGTAAAGCTTATTGATGTTATATTGGTTATGACCGGTCTGGTGTAAAAGGAGGTTAAGGATATGAAAATGTTAAAATCAGTATTACCAAAAGCATTCATTATTTTTCTTATTTTCTCATTTGTTTGTGGAATTCTTTATACATGTGTTGTTACGGGGCTGGCACAGCTGCTGTTTTCTGATAAAGCGAATGGCAGTATCATTGAAATAGACGGAAAAAAGTACGGAAGTGAGCTGTTGGGACAACAATATACAGAGGATGCTCATATGTGGGGACGTATTATGAATATTGATGTTTCCACTTATAAAGATAAAGATGGAAAAACGCTGATGTATGCATCTCCATCCAATCTTTCTCCTGCCAGCGGGGAGTATGAAAAACTGGTCGCCCAGCGGGTGGCAAAGCTGAAAGCCGCTAATCCGGATATGGATGAGACTGCCATTCCCGTTGACCTTGTCACCTGCTCCGGCAGTGGACTTGACCCTCACATTTCACCGGCAGCGGCAGAGTATCAGGTGGCGCGGATTGCCAAAGCAAATGATATGTCAGAGGATGAAGTCCGGGACATTATTGAGAAATGTACAGATGGACGTTTCCTTGGAATTTTTGGCGAAGAAACCGTCAATGTTCTGGAAGTCAACCTGATGCTGGATGGCATTCTGGAGGAATAAAATGAATATAGCAGGAGGAACAGTAATAAGTATACATCTTTATACAATCTTAATATGAGCGAAGATATCCTTTTACACTCTTTATTAAAGTGGAAGTATCATTAAAACCAAATAAAGAACTATAAAGGAGCAGCATATACATGAGCCGGTTTGTTCAGAGAAAGCTGACATCATTTCAAATTATTATTTTCGGCTTTCTCGGTGTGATTTTGTTAGGAACTATTTTTCTGATGCTTCCGTTTTCCAATCAGAGTGGAAGCGGAGCATCATTTTTAGATGCGTTGTTTACATCTACTTCTGCAGTTTGTGTTACGGGACTTATACTTCATGATACCGCAACCTATTGGTCCACCTTTGGGCAGTTGGTTATTATGCTGCTGATTCAAATTGGAGGTATGGGAGTGATTACAGTGGCGGCTTCCATTGCCATGATTTCCGGCAGGAGAATTTCTTTGATGCAGCGCAGTACCATGCAGGAGGCAATTGCGGCTCCGAAGGTTGGCGGCATTGTGAGACTGACGGGTTTTATTATAAAAACTACGCTGACGATAGAATTGCTGGGAGCAGTTTTCATGGCACCCGTATTTTGCCGTGATTTTGGAGTAAGAGGACTTTGGATGGCATTGTTTCATTCGGTATCTGCTTTTTGTAATGCGGGATTTGACCTGATGGGTACAAAAGAGAAGTTCTCCTCCCTGACCAGCTATGCGGCAGACCCGGTTATTAATGTTACGATTATGGTGTTGATTATAGTGGGCGGTATTGGTTTCTTAACCTGGGATGATATTCAGACAAACGGACTGCACCTGCATAAATATAGAATGCAGAGTAAGGTGATTCTTTGCACAACGGCTGTTTTGCTGATAATTCCGGCACTTTATTTTTACTTTTGTGAATTTGCGGCACTTACACCCGGCAAAAGGGTTTTAAGCTCACTTTTCCAGTCGGTAACACCGAGAACAGCCGGCTTTAATACAGTAGATTTGACCAATATGAGTGAAGCGGGACAAGCAATTATTATCGTTTTGATGTTGATTGGAGGCAGTCCGGGTTCCACTGCAGGCGGAATGAAGACCACAACGGTTGCCGTGCTGTTTGCTACGGCAATAGCTACATTTTTGAGAAAAGAGCATACACATTTTTTCGGACGGCGGATTGATGATGACGTGGTGAAAAACGCAGCAACGGTATTGCTTATGTATCTTACCTTGTTTTTCTTTGGGGGACTGGTCATCAGTATAGTAGAAGGACTTCCTATGCGTTACTGTTTGTTTGAAACGGCTTCTGCAGTAGGAACTGTCGGTTTATCGTTGGGGATTACGCCAGAGCTTGGTGCGCTGTCCAAGATGATTTTAATTTTGCTTATGTACTTTGGCAGGGTTGGAGGGCTGACATTAATTTTTGCTGCGTTGTCCGGCACACAAAAACAGTCTGCAAAGCTTCCAAAGGAAAAAATAACGGTTGGATAAAGGAGGAAACTTTCATATGAAATCGATACTTTTAGTTGGGCTGGGGCGGTTTGGAAAGCACATTGCCATTCATTTAAATGAACTGGGGCATCAGGTTATGGCTGTGGATTGTGTGGAGGAACGGGTAGATGCTGTCCTGCCATTTGTAACAAACGCACAGATTGGAGACAGCACAAATGCAGGCTTTTTAGAGTCGCTAGGAATCCGTAATTATGACGTTTGTATTGTTGCTATTGGAAATGATTTTCAAAGTTCATTGGAAACCACCTCTCTGATTAAGGAGCTGGGTGCAAGGCTGGTTGTGTCCAGGGCTGCAAGGGATGTACAGGCAAAATTCCTGCTGCGTAATGGTGCAGATGAGGTTGTTTATCCTGAAAAACAGCTTGCCAAATGGACTGCAATCCGGTATACTGCCGACCATATTTTGGATTACATAGAGCTGGATGAAGACCACGCCATGTTTGAAGTTTCGGTTCCGAAGGAATGGGTTGGCCGGACAATCGGACAGATTGATATTCGCAAGAAATTTAATATAAACATTATGGGTATTAAAAAAAGAGGAAAACTGGAGCTTTCCGTTTCACCGGATGCTGTGCTTGAATCAGAGGATACCATGCTGGTGCTTGGCAGGAACAAGAGCCTGCAAAAATGCTTTCATATATAAAGGTAAGAAGGCTTTCGAAGAGGTGGTGGAAATATGAAGGAGCTGTTGATAGTGGCAGTTATAGCAGTTGTATTTGTTTTTGGCTGGTTTCTGATGAAAAGATTGGATTATTTTCTGAAGAATAATTTTCAGGCACAGGCTTTGGAAGAAATGTCCGGAAAGGATACCTTACGGATTGGACTTTCCAATCCGTTGGTTTCAGACAGTATTGCGAATATTCTGGAGCAGTATTCTCAAATTTATACAAATATTTCTGTCCGTATTTTTTATGGTGCAGAGGATACATTAATAAAAGAACTTGTTATCAGTAAATTGGATGTGGTCTTTTTGTCCGGACATGTTGATATTCCCGCTGATGTGCAATATAACGTAAAAAAAGCTTTACTGAGCTACACTCCTGTTATTATGAAATATGGCGGCTTACCGATTGAGCCAATAGCGGATGGGAATATTGTACAAAATGTGTTATGGCTGAAAAAAACAAGGGCATCATTTGTCAATTATTTTGTGGAATGTATAGAGGACGGATTTACTACAGCTAAAAAGTAGAAGCTGAATTTGTCCCATGTTATAATAATAGTGAATATGAGGAATGCGGTTTTCCGTATTTCCATCAGAAGGAGGCAGACAAATGGATATACCAAGGCAGGACCCGGAGCAGTTATTGCGGGCGGTTTGTAATGATGTATCTGACGAAAGTAGTGGAAAGCTGAAGATTTTTTTTGGTTATGCAGCCGGAGTTGGAAAAACCTATGCCATGCTGCAGGCAGCTCATCAGGCGAAGGAAAGCGGGATTGATGTGGTGGCAGGATATATAGAACCCCATGCGCGTCCACAGACAGCCGCTCTGCTTCGTGGACTGGAACAGCTTCCGGTAAAGCAGATACAGCATGGTGGAATTATTCTCCGTGAATTTGATATAGACGCAGCCTTGAAAAGAAAGCCGCAGCTCATACTGGTGGATGAGTTTGCCCATACGAATGCAGATGGCAGCCGTCATATTAAGCGTTATCAGGATGTAAAAGAATTATTAAACGCCGGTATAGATGTTTATACAACAGTCAATGTCCAGCATATCGAAAGTCTGAACGATACAGTAGCCGCCATTACCGGAATTTTGGTGAGGGAACGTATTCCGGATTCTGTTTTTGACAAGGCAAATCAGGTGGAGCTGGTGGATATAGAGCCAGCGGAGCTGTTGGAACGATTGGCAAGCGGAAACATTTATCGGGAAGAGCAGGCAGAGCGTGCAGCAGTTAATTTTTTTACTGTGGAAAATCTGACTGCTCTGCGGGAAATTGCTTTACGGCGCTGTGCCGACAGGGTAAATCTTCTGACAGAAAGTGCCAGAATCCAGAGCCGCAGTGATTATCATACTGATGAACATATTCTGGTGTGCCTTTCCTCTTCCCCCTCCAATGCAAAAATCATTCGTACTGCCGCAAGGATGGCAAGAGCGTTTCGGGGAACCTTTACAGCTCTCTTTGTAGAAACACCGGACACGGCAGCTATGAATGAGGAGGATAAAAAGAGACTGTGGGAGAATATGCGTCTGGCCCGGCAGCTGGGGGCTGCTATTGAAACCAGCTACGGAGAAGATGTTCCTTATCAGATTGCGGAGTTTGCAAGACTTTCCAATGTTTCCCAAATTGTGATAGGACGCAGCACGGCAGCCAGAAAACGTATATTCAGTAAACCGACCCTGACGGAGCGCCTCATTGCTACTGCACCGAATTTGGATATCCATGTAATTCCTGATACTGAAATTAGCAGTAAATACCCGCTTTCAAAGATGAAGCTGCCCGGTATTATGCCTGTACGGGATATTGGGAAAAGTATATTGGGTTTGTTAGCTGCGACGCTGATAGGCTATGTTTTTTATTTTTGGGGGTTATCCGAAGCAAATATCATTGCAATTTATATTTTGGGAGCTCTGGTTGTGTCAACCGTTACTACAAATTGGTTTTGCGGACTGGTAACCTCCTTTGTGAGCGTGCTTGTATTTAACTTCTTTTTTACGGTTCCACGTTTTACCTTTCATTTTGATGAATCGGAGTATATTGCAACCTTTGCAATCATGTTTATTGTTTCATTTTTGTCTGGTTCCCTTGCTGCAAAGCTGAAGAATATAGCAAAGCAATCTGCACACACAGCATTTCGGACAAAGATACTCTTTGAAACGAACCAGCTTTTTCAGAAGGAAAAGGACGGGAAATCTATTCTGGATGCAGCAGCAGGGCAGATTATAAAGCTGTTAAAGAGGGATGTGGTGATTTATCCATCTGATGGCAAAGCTCTGGCAGACCCCAATATTTACCGGACGTCAGACAGTAATCAGTGCGACTTGGTTTCGGAAAATGAAAAAGCAGTTGCTGTATGGGTTTTCCAGAATAATAAGCATGCCGGGGCAACAACCGATACCTTGTCGAATGCAAAATGCTTATATTTTGCTATTCGGGTTAACCATCAGGTATATGGCGTTGTAGGAATTGCCATGGATGAAATTCCGCTGGAGTCTTTTGAAAACAGTGTTCTTTTATCTATTCTTGGTGAATGTGCCTTAGCCCTTGAAAATATAAAAAATGCAAAAGAAAAAGAAGAGGCTGCCATTCTGGCAAAAAATGAGCAGCTTCGGGCGAATCTGCTTCGGGCAATTTCCCATGACCTGCGCACCCCGCTGACTTCTATTTCCGGAAGCGCCAGCAATTTATTGACAAACTATGAAAAAATGGACAACGCCAGCAGGATACAGGCATTTACGGATATTTACGATGATTCTATGTGGTTGATTAATCTGGTAGAAAATCTGCTGGCGATTACCAGGATTGAAGGGGGACAGGTCAGCCTGACGCTGTCTGTAGAACTGATGGATGAGGTCATTACGGAGGCTCTGCGGCATATTAACCGCAAAAGCCAGGAACACGCTATCCATGTTAGTTCTTCACAGGATTTGCTTTTGGCACGTATTGATGCAAAGCTGATTGTTCAGGTTATCATTAATCTGGTGGATAACGCTATTAAATATACACCTGCCGGTTCCGCCATAGAAATTCACTCAGCGAAAAGGGATAAATGGATTATAGTAAGTGTCTCTGATAATGGCCCGGGAATTCCGGATGAGCAGAAACCGTATATTTTTGACATGTTTTACAGCGGCGCCAATAAAATTGCAGATAGCCGCAGAAGCTTGGGACTTGGACTTTCCTTATGCAAGTCCATTGTCACAGCCCACGGAGGTATGATTTCCGTATCGGATAATCAGCCGGAGGGCGCTGTTTTCACATTTACATTGCCTGCAGAGGAGGTTGAATTGCATGAATAAACCTTTGGTATTGATTGTGGAGGATGACCTTCCAATCCGCAATCTGATTACAACTACATTAAAGACCAATGATTACCGTTATTTAGTTGCGGTTAATGGTGAAACCGCTATTTTAGAAGCTTCTTCCCATAACCCGGATATTGTACTGCTTGATTTGGGACTGCCCGATATCGATGGCATTCAGGTAATCAAAAATATCCGTTCATGGTCCAATCTTCCAATCATTGTTATCAGTGCCAGAAGTGAAGATAACGATAAAATTGAAGCTTTGGATGCCGGTGCGGATGACTATTTAACAAAGCCATTCTCTGTGGAGGAACTGCTGGCAAGACTCCGGGTGACGCAGCGCAGGCTTTCCTTTATGACCGCCCAGATGCTGGCGGCAAATTCGGAATTTGTGAACGGAAAGCTGCGGGTGGATTATGCCGGTGGCTGTGCCTATCTGGATGATAAGGAGCTGCACCTGACCCCAATCGAATATAAGCTGCTGTGCCTGCTTTCCAAAAATGTCGGAAAGGTATTGACACACACCTTTATCACACAGAATATTTGGGGGCGGAGCTGGGATAATGATGTTGCATCTCTGCGTGTTTTTATGGCGACCTTACGAAAAAAACTGGAACCGGAACCGGATTCCCCACAGTATATCCAGACACATATCGGAGTGGGGTATCGCATGATGAAGGTGGAATAATTATACTTACAGGTATCCATTTTATATTTACAGGGAAGTATGGTGCCATCAGTAAGGTATGCCTCACAGAATTATTTCCTTGCCAAATTTTTGAAAAATAGTTGACGAAATCCACTATATCGAGTATAATCAATTTAGTTGACAAAGTCTACCAAATATAGAAAGGAAATAAATCATGAAAAGGAAAGGCAGTGTCGAGAAAATAAGAGCTTTTAATCGTTTTTATATGTCTTCCATGAATTTGCTGGGAAATCATTATCTCGGTTCAGAATATTCCGTAACAGAAGCACGCGTTATTTTTGAAATATATGAAAACGAAGGCTGTAATGCGGCTTATATTGCTCAAATTATGAATATAGACAAAAGTTATTTAAGTCGTATTATTAAAGCGTATGAAAACAAGGGATATATTTTGAAAAAGCCTTCTGAGACGGATAGACGTTCCTGTTTTTTGTTTTTGACAACGAAAGGCAAAAATAGAACCAAAGAATTTATCGAAGAATCTAACAAAGAAATAGACAATATTCTTCAGGAATTGTCTGCTGAAGATGAAAAATGTCTGATGAATGCAATGGACACAATTATGAAATTGCTGAGTAAAGAGAGAGGAGGAAATTTACAGTGAAAGTTGTACCATATGATTCCAAATACAAAGAAGATTTTATTGCGATGAACAAAGCATGGATTGAGGATATGTTTATTCTTGAGGACGAAGACATCCGGGAGATGGGAAACATAGAACCATGCATTGAAAACGGTGGGCAGATATTTTTTTCACTGGATGATGATGGCCAGGTCATGGCATGTTGTATGATTGCCCCGCGTGAAGATGGAGACTGGGAGATTATGAAATTTGCGGCAAGAGGAATGTATACGGGAACCGGGGCAGGTAGTGCCTGCCTGAAAGCCTGTATTGATTACGCAAGAGAGATTCATTTGAAAAAGATAATAATCGTGTCCAATAGAAAATGCAAGCAAGCCGTGCATTTATATCGTAAATTCGGATTTATAGAAGTTCCTGTTGACAAAGAAAAATTTCCCTTTGAAAGAGCAGATATTGCTTTCGAATTATTTTTAAATGATTGAGTTTGAGCTTGCAGGTAATTGAATATATAACGTTAATGCAGTATTTGCGGCTGGAAAAATACAAAATAAAAATTATATAGTAATAAATAAAAGGAACTTTTGTTATGCCTGCAAAAGTTCCTTTGGTATTTATAATGCTTAAAAGTTTCCTGCCGGTTGATTTTTAATCTTATTGTATCGTTACAATCCATTGAATTTGTACGGTGTGATGCTTATAATTATTCCCATAAAGTAAAACATAACTGTATAAGATACCGGAATTGCTTTACTATACAATGTGGTTGCGGAATGGAAAAGGAGGCAGATAAATGAGTCCATTGAATTTTTCAAGTAACATTTCCAGATTACGGCATGAAAAAAATATCACACAGGAGCAGCTGGCAGAGTTTGTCGGCATAACAAAAGCCTCTGTCTCAAAATGGGAGACGGGACAGAGTCTGCCGGATGTTTTGCTGCTGCCCAGGCTGGCAGCATTTTTTGATGTAACCATTGACGAATTGCTTGGATATGAACCGCAATTAAGCAGAGAGCAGATTCAAAGGATTTATTGGGAACTGGCGGCAGCATTTGCAAAGCTGCCATTTGAGGAGGCAATGGAAAAAAGCCAGGGTTATATAAAAAGATATTATTCCTGTTATCCCTTTCTGTTTCAGATGTGCAATTTGTGGTTAAACCACTTTATGCTGGCAGCTGGAAGAGAACGCCAGGCAGAGGTATTGACAGCAATATCAGAATTGTGCAGCCACATAATATCCGGTTGTAAAGATATTGGTATTTGTGAGGATACTGCTATATTAAAAGCAGCTGTTGATTTACAGCTGGGAAGGGCAGAGGAAGCAATTGAAGCATTGAAGGAAATATTGAATCCCTGCCGTCTTTCTACCCAGAGCGATGGAGTTTTGATTCAGGCATACATGCTTGCCGGAAAAAAAGAGGAGGCAGACTGTTTTACGCAAATGAGCATGTTTTTGCATTTGCTGGATTTAACAGACAGTGCTACGCAGTATCTTGCAATGCATAGCGATAATCTGGATATTTGTGAGGAAACCATTTTGCGTATTGAAAATGTAGCTACAGCTTATCAACTGGAACGGCTGCACCCAAATGCCATGGCAGTTTTCTGCTATCAGGCTGCAATTGTATACGGTATCCACGATAAAAAAAGGAAAGCCCTGGATATGTTAAAACGGTATGTGGATGCGGTGGATTATTTATTAACCGGAGAAAATCTGACCCTGCATGGTGACGATTACTTTAACCGGATTTCCGGGTGGTATGAACAGCTGGACATTGGAAGTGATGCACCCAGAGACAAAAGGCTTATTTTGGAGGATGCAATACAGGCATTGCAGCATCCGGCTTTTACAAGTCTGGAAAAAGATAGGGAGTATCAAAATATTAAGAGTGTTTTGCAATCGCCTGGAATTTTCTGATAAGAAGAGAGGAGTAGATTTATGAATGATTTAAATGAAATGTTACCGTTCCTGGTTCCGTTAGTGATTGTGGAATTTGCTTTACTTGTTGTTACCTTGAGACATATTCTTACACACAAAACCTATAAACGGGGAAACAGGGCATTATGGCTGGTTGTGGCAATTGCTGGCATGAATTTTATCGGTCCGGTATTATATTTTCTTTTTGGAAAGGAGGATGTCTGATGAATATGCTGGAGCTTTCCCATGTATCTAAGGCATTTGGAGCAAATACGGTATTGGATGAGCTTAGCTTTTGCGTACCGGAGCATACAATTTTTGGCTTTATCGGACAGAATGGTGCGGGGAAAACAACTACAATGAAGATGATTCTGGGATTATTGCGGACAGATTCCGGTGAAATCTTTGTAAATGGGGAACCGGTCAGATTTGGACAGAACGGAACAAACCAATATATTGGATATTTGCCGGATGTACCGGAGTTTTATGGCTTTATGACACCGGTGGAGTATCTTACCCTGTGCGGTAAAATTACCGGGATGGAAAAGGATGAAATCCATGACAGGGCGCAGCAGTTATTAGAGCTTGTGGGACTTGATAACGTAAATAAACGTATTCAGGGATTTTCCCGGGGAATGAAACAGCGGCTTGGCATTGCCCAGGCACTGCTTAACCGTCCGAAGCTGTTAATTTGTGATGAACCCACTTCTGCCCTTGACCCGTTAGGCAGAAAAGAGATTCTGGATATCTTATCTGCCGTAAAAAATGATACCACTGTAATTTTTTCCACCCATATCCTGTCTGATGTGGAGCGCATCTGCGATGAAATTGCTTTTTTGCACAACGGAAGGCTGGCACTTTGGGGAACACTGGAGGAGATAAAAGGGCTGCGTAAAGGTGCCGGGTTGGAAATAGAGTTTTATAAACCGGAGGATGCCGGTTTGTTTGCGGCAAAATATCCTGACGGAAAACAGATAGGAAAGGGAAAGCTTCTCTATGAAGGAAAGACAGAAAAGGATATGTTAACGATTATGCAGATTTTAGTACAAAATAATCTTTTCGTACAGCGGATAGAAATGTTAGAGCCCACATTGGAAGCCCTGTTTATGGAGGTGGTTCATTAATGAGACAGCTGATTGCTTTTACAGGTAAAGAATTTATGGAATTAATCCGTACCGGGAAACTCATTATTTTGATGCTGCTTTTTCTTTTCTTTGGTGTTATGAATCCGGCGGTTGCAAAAATGACACCATGGTTAATGGAAATGATGTCAGAAAGTCTTGGAGATGCAGGATTAACGGTAACAGAAGTAGAAGTGGATGCAATGACCTCGTGGACACAGTTTTATAAAAATATCCCCATTGCATTAATTATTTTTCTCTTATTATTCAGTGGTATTTTAACGGTGGAATATCAGAAGGGAACCCTTGTAAATATGATTACAAAAGGTATGGCAAGATGGGGGATTATCGCTTCAAAAGCCATTGCCATGCTTGTGCTCTGGACAGCGGGATATTGGATGTGTTATGGGATTACATATGCCTACAATGCATATTTCTGGGATAACGGCATTGCATCCCATGTGTTTTTCTCTGCTGCCTGCTTTTATCTGCTGGGTATCTGGCTGGTTTCCCTGATACTGCTTATGTCAGTATTTTTTCAATCCGGTTCCGCTGCCGTGACAGCGTCCGGCATTGTCTTTTTGCTAATCTACCTGCTTGGATTGTTTCCTGACATAAAAGAATATCTGCCTGTCCGGCTGTTGAGCTCTTCCGGTTTGCTGACCGGTATGGAGGAGTTGTCAGAATATCTGCTTGCAGTGCTGGTTACAATTGTGCTGTCTGCCATGAATCTTGCGGCAGCGGTCATTGGCTTTAATAAAAGAAATATATAAATAAAAGCTATCGGTATTTTTGGATAACCAGACTTGCGTTGTGTCCGCCAAAGCCCAGTGAATTTGACATTGCATAGGTGATATCTGCACTGCGTCCCTCATTTGCCACGATATCCAAATCGCAGTTTTCGTCCGGCACCTGATAATTAATGGTTGGTGGAACATAGCCCTCCTTCACTGCAAGTGTTGTGATAATCGCTTCGATTGCACCACTGGCACCTAATAAATGTCCGGTCATGGATTTCGTTGAACTCATCATCAGCCTGCAGGCATGTTCACCAAATGCCCTTTTCACAGCCATGGTTTCTGAACTGTCATTTAATGGGGTGGAGGTTCCGTGGGCATTGATGTACGCAATCTTTTCCGGAGTGATACCGGCATCTGCCATGGCAAGCTCCATACATCTTGCCGCGCCGCTGCCATCCGGTGACGGAGCGGTTACATGGTAGGCGTCGCAGTTTACTCCATATCCGGCAATTTCTCCGTAAATACTGGCTCCACGTGCTTTCGCATGCTCAAGCTCTTCTAAAACCAGGATTCCTGCACCTTCTCCCATAACAAATCCATTGCGTTCTTTATCAAAGGGAATGGAGGCCCGCATTGGGTCTTCCGTTTCCGACAAAGCCTTCAGTGCAGTAAAACCCCCGATTCCAAATTCCGTGATACAGCTTTCAGAACCGCCGCATACCATAACGTCTGTATAGCCGTCCCGAATCATGCGGAAGCTGTCCCCCACCGCATTGGTTCCACCGGCACAGGCGGTTACTACACAGCTGCACATACCGGTAAGTCCATATTCAATTGCAATCCTCGCAGCAGCAATATTGGAAATTCCGCCGGGAACAAAATAGGGTGAAACCCGGTCAAAGCCTTTTATTTCCCCCTTTGTATGCTCGGTCTCAATGCTTCCCAGTCCGCCCACGCCGGTGGACACGATGGTTCCACAGCGTTCTTTATTCCAGTCGTTATTGTTATCCAGTCCGGCATCCTTCATCGCTTCTCTGGCTGCAATTAAAGCAAATGCCACAAAACGGTCCATCCGGCGTATTTCTTTCTTTGGAAAATAGTCCTCTAAATCAAGATTTTTGGCTTCTCCGGCAACCTTGACCTTGCGGTCGCCTGTATCAAAATGTGTGATGGGTGCAATGCCGCAGAGTCCCTGCCGCAGAGCCGCAAAGGTCTCATTTACTGTGTTGCCAATGGGAGTTACTGCACCCATTCCTGTAATAACAATTCTTCTCATGGGGATTCCTTTCTTTCTCTTCTGATTATTAGGTAATTGCAAAACTCAAAAAAAGCAGATATGTATATCTGCTAATTATAAAATTGCATCTGGTATTTGTCAAGATATGATATAATTTCAAATTCTTTGTAACATAGTAATTAAAACTATTAGGAAACGCATTTTTTGTCGAAAATTGTCGTTGGTGTTAACATTTATTGTATCTTAAAAAGACATTTGCTATATTCAAAATTGGAAAGTTGTATGTTAGCTGATAAAAAATAATATGTTGTAAATGGAGACGGGATATGAAAAAAAGGTTTTTACGGAGTATTTTATTTGCCGCAATGGGAGTGTTGTTAGTAAGCGGCAGTATGTGTGGCACCGTTACGGCGGCAGAGCAGACGGAAAAAGCAGAGGTGCAGTACAGCTATGATTCACTGGGACGGGTAGTGAGAGCGGTTTATCCGGATGGAAAGATTATCATTTATAGCTATGATGCAAATGGAAATCTGCTGGAGGCGAAAAAGACAACCCCGGAGGAGGAAAAACAGCAGGAAGAGACGAAAAACCCCGGACGCACCCAGCTGCCATCCGTGTATATAGGTTACCGGTCTTTGCCGATGCAAAATCCGCGGAGTATTGTTTTGAATCCGGGGTATACGGAAAAGGATATCAAAAACTATAATAAGTTTAAAAAGAAAATACCGAAAATCAAATCCTTAAAATGTAAGGTGAGTAAGAAAAAATATTCCTTAAGCATTAAAATCCAGCAGGTGAATCCGCTGAAAAGCTATGGGGAGACAGGCTATGAAATCCGTTACTCCAACAGTTCAAAATTTAAACAATCAAAAAAGGTAACGGTGTCCCGCAAAAAAAAGGGGAAGGACACCAGCAAGGTATGGACTGTAAAAAAGGGAAAGACCTATTACGTCAAAGTGCGGGCGTATATGAAGACGGTAACAGGGAAAAAAATCTATACAAAGTATAGCAAGGTTAAAAAGATAAAGGCAGTTAAGTAGCATATGCACTTAATTGCGTTTCGCAATTGCCTGATAAAGAATATAAAACAGGGAGAGATAATGCAGATGAGAAGAGATGGGAGAAATAGAAAGAAAATTATGGCATGGCTCATGCTGGTAATTATGGGGGTAAATTGTTTTGGCGGTTCTGTTCCGGCAGGCGGTATGGCTTTAGCAGTCCGGTATGAGGAGACCGATGCAGGGGATAAGGACAGCCGGGATGCAGATGATGAGGAAACAGCAGAGATGGAGGAAGCCCTTGGGGATGCTTCCGTCCAGACGGCAGCACAGATGGATAAGGATGTGTCAGAGGAAACCGGTACAGAGGAGCAGGTTCTTGAAGCGGAGACCGCCGGGGAAGAGACGGTCTATGAGGCAAAGGTGATAGCGTCCTCTACAACGCTGACAGAGGACATGGAGGTTGGAGATTTAACTGTTAATAATTATTTTAAAAATCAAGTAAAAAGGTGATTATCCCCGCAAAATAAAGCATTTCTCCGCATTTCTTGAGAATTGCAACCCTTATTTACTACTTATTTACTACTGAGGACTGAGCCTTGATACGCCAGAATACCAAGAAATGCGAAGTTACAGTTTTGACGGAGTTTCCTTATAACGGTATAATGAAGCCAAGAAAGGACGGTGGCGATTATGAAAGAAAAGAAAACGCACTTGTATTTTGACAGCGAGGAAAGAAAGCTGTTGCTACATAGCCTTGTGGAATTGAAAAATCAGCTCATACAACAAGGCAGATATACCGACCCCGTTGACGAACTCATTTTTAAGGTTGTCAACGCTCCTGTTAAGAGAATTAAAATTGAATATGTCTAAGGCACATCACCACGAAGCCGCTTATTCTTATGGATTTTAAGAGTAAGCGGCTTTTTTGCGTTCTCTGGTACAGTTACATAGCCGCCTTGACAAAGCGGCTAAATCTATGCGAAAGGAGGACGCATTCTATGTCAAATTGCAAAGTAATCGCTCTGACTAATCAGAAAGGCGGTGTCGGCAAGACCACCACGGCGGTCAATCTGGGCGTAAGTTTGGCACAGCAGGGCAAGAAAGTTTTGCTCATTGATGCCGATGCACAGGCAAATCTAACCATGTCCCTCGGCTACAACAGACCAGACGATTTACCCGTCACGCTCTCTACCATCATGCAGGACATCATAGACGATAAATCCGTCGATGTCGCCCAAGGCATCCTGCACCACGGCGAGGGCGTTGACCTGTTACCGTCAAACATTGAGCTGTCGGGCTTGGAAGTAAGGCTGATTAACGCCATAAGCCGTGAAAGCGTGTTGAAAACCTGCGTGAACGAGGTCAAGAAAAACTATGACTATTGTTTAATAGACTGTATGCCGAGCCTTGGTATGCTCACTATCAACGCACTTGCGGCGGCTGACAGCGTGGTTATCCCTACGCAGCCCCACTATCTTTCTGCCAAAGGTTTAGAGCTGTTGCTTCGCTCCGTGTCGAAAGTCAAACGGCAAATCAATCCCCCTTTGCGGATTGACGGCATCCTCATGACGATGGTAATGCCCCGCACAAACATCTCCAAGGAAATCACCGCCACGGTGAGAAGTGCCTACGGACAGAAAATCAAGGTGTTTGATACCCAGATACCCCATTCCATCCGTGCGGTAGAAGCCACCGCAGAGGGAAAGAGCATTTTTGCCTATGACAAAGGTGGCAAGGTAGCCGCAGCTTATGAGCAGTTCGGAAAGGAGGTGGCAGAGCTTGGCGAGAAACAGAGAAACAAAAATCGAGCTGACCGCATACGATGACCTGTTTGAAACAGACCAGAGCCGTGAGGAAGCAAAGTTAAGCAAGATACGGGATATTCCCATTGCGGAGATTGACGAGTTTCCCGACCACCCGTTCAAGGTTCTAATGGACGAGGACATGGAACAGCTTGTCGATAGCATCAAGCGAAGCGGCGTAATGACACCTGCTACTGTCCGTCTGAAAGAGGATGGGCGGTATGAGCTTATCAGCGGTCACAGGCGTAAAAAGGCTTGTGAGCTTGCGGGGCTTGAAACGCTGAAATGCGAGGTCAAGGAGCTGACCCGTGACGAAGCGATTATTGTCATGGTGGAAAGCAATCTCCAGAGAACGACCATTTTACCAAGCGAGAAAGCCTTTGCGTATAAGATGCGGCTTGAAGCAATGAACAGGCAGGGACAAAGAAGCGATTTAACTTCGTCCCCAATGGGGACAAAGTTACGGAGTGACGCCGAACTTGCCGAAAAAGTAGGCGAAAGTCGTAATCAAATTCAGAGGTATATCCGTCTGACCGAGCTTGTACCCGAAATTTTGCAGATGGTTGACGACAGGCAGATTGCTTTCCGCCCTGCGGTTGAAATCTCTTATCTGACCGAGGAACAGCAATATACCCTGCTTGAAGCCATGAGCTACAACGACGCTACCCCGTCGCTTGCACAGGCTATCAAGATGAAAAAGTTTAACCAAGACGGAAAGCTCACAAACGAGGTTATCCAGAGCATCATGGAGGAAGAAAAGCCAAACCAGAAAGAAAAGCCCGCTTTCCGTGATGAACGGATAACCAAGCTCATACCGAAGTCTGTACCCAGAGGGCAGGAAACCGATTTTGTGGTAAAGGCATTGGAGTTTTACAACCGCCATTTACAGCGGAGCAAGGCTCACGAAAGGTAAGCCACACACCGAGGGCGAGGTCTGTCCGTTGGAGGATAGCCATATTTTTTGCTTTCCCCCTCTCCACACCTCACCCCCTTGATACTGCCAGTAACTAACCGAAAAAAGAAAGTATTTAAGCTGTCCATGAGGGCAGCTTTTTCGGTCAGCAAGGCAAAATTTTTAACAACCTAACAGGAGGTATCTATGAAGTTTTCAAAATTATTCAAAAAGGCTGCGGCTCTTTGCATGGCTGCGGTCACAGCGTTGTCGCTCATTCCTGCGACCACGGCATTTGCCGCAGGCGACATCGGCACGATTAGTTTCTCCCACACCTATGACAGCAGCGGAAACGCCATGAGGTACAATTCGAGTGCCACAATTAACGGCTATACCGCAGGCGGCACGGGCAATTACAAGTACCGTATGTCCGTGGACGGGGAAACGGCGTTCTGTATCCAGCCTGGCGTACCGCTGAAAACGGGAAACACCTTGAAAAAGGCATCTTCCGACACATGGAACGCCTTATCCGCCAACCAGAAAAAGGCTGTCGGGCTTGCCCTGCTCTACGGCTATCAGGGCAACCGCAGCAACCTCACGGGAAGCGATGATGAGAAGTGGGTTGCCACCCAGACCCTTGTATGGGAGTTTGTCACGGGATGCCGTGAAGCCACAGGCTCATACCGCCAGACAAGCACGACAATCTACAGCCTGCATTTTGGCTCTAACTATGCCAACAGCGGTGCGAGGGCGGCTTACGACCAGATTGTTTCGCTTATGGCAAACCATAACACCATACCGAGCTTTCTGTCGGGCGGTAAAAATGACATCACAAAGGAGCTTGCCTATAAGGACGGGAAATACAGCATTACGCTGACCGATAAGAATGGCGTATTGTCGGAGTATTCCTTTACAAGCTCCGATGCCAATGTATCCGTATCCAAAGACGGAAATAAGCTGACTATCAGCTCCAAAAAGGCGATAAGTGGCTCTGTCCGTATCACAGCAACCAGAAACGGCGTGCCGACTGTCAGCGACAGTGCAAGGCTCATCGCTTATGGCGACCCGAACTTGCAGGACTTGGTGACAGGCGTGGAAAATACCGACAGTGTAAAGGCGTATATCAATGTGGAAACACCCACAGGTACGATTGCCCTCAAAAAGACTTCCGAGGACGGTGTTGTAGCGGGCATCTCTTTCCACATCAAAGGCGACGGCTTTGATAAGAAGGTAAAGACCGATGCCAACGGCAACCTCACCGTGGAGGGCTTGTTCCCTGCGACTTATACAATCACGGAGCAGCCCATTGACCGTTATGAGCCGCAGCAGACCCAGACGGTTACGCTCATCGGCGGCAAGACGACCACGGTCAATTTCAATAACACCTTAAAGCGTGGCAGTTTGGAGGTGGTAAAGACTTCCGAGGACAATCTGGTGGAGGGCGTGAAGTTCCACCTTTACGGCACTTCGCTCAGCGGTCTGCCCGTGGATGAATATGCCGTGACCGACAAGAACGGACTGGCTAAATTTGAGAATGTCCTTATCAGTGGTAACACCCCGTATGTGCTTGAGGAAGTGGATACCGCCATCCGCTATGTCGTTCCCGAAAGCCAGACCGCCCCGATTGAGTGGAAAAAGGTTACAAACCGCAGCTTTACCAATATCTTAAAGAAATTCAATGTGACTGTCACAAAGACCGATGCGGAAACAGGAAACCCGCAGGGCGACGCCACTTTGGCAGGTGCGGTTTACGGCATCTATATGGGCGAGGAACTGATTGACACCTATACCACGGACAAGAACGGGCAGTTTACAACAAAGTATTATATCTGCGGCGACGATTGGAGCGTCCGTGAAATCAGCCCGTCCGAGGGCTATCTGCTTGATGAAACCGTACACCATGTGGGGGCAGAGCCAGAGCTTTATACTATCGAGTACAACTCCGCTGAAAATGATGTGAATGAGCAGGTCATCAAGGGCAATATCGCCATCATCAAGCATACCGACAATGGAGAAACCCAGATTG
>ENA-OYZN01000045-OYZN01000045.1-human-gut-metagenome-genome-assembly--contig:-NODE-45-length-92241-cov-13.857310_pt1 | contig 92241 bp, 87 predicted proteins | sample MGYA00243294_ERZ653483 | MGnify/ENA primary metagenome ERZ653483 (study PRJEB26926, sample SAMN06165155) | human gut metagenome | biome: ENVO:00009003; feature: ENVO:2100002; material: ENVO:00002003... | reverse complement strand
GAGATAGGCTCCGGTCTCGTGGGCTCGGAGATGTGTATAAGAGACAGGGTTAGAGGAGCTGGTAAAGGCGATTGATAAAGATGTATGGGTCTGTGCAGTGACAAATGCGGACGCAGCGTCAGACATATTATCAAATCAGGTGATAGATGTGTTTTTGTGCAATGTCACTTTAGATTCCGGGAATGCAGAGGATGTTTCCGGTATGGATTTGGTGGGTGAAATCCGTAAAATAGAGAAATATTTATTTACACCGGTAATATTTATAACGGAGAGAATGGATTTTGAGGAAGAGGCTTACAGGGATTTGCATTGCTATGGTTATATTGGAAAGCCCTTTAACACAGAAGAGATTACGCAGACGGTAAAGAAGGCATTGAAGTATACCACACAAAGGGATGTAAAGGAATATGTATATTTCCAGAAAGATGGTCTCGTATATCCGGTAAAATGCAAGGACATTCCAATACAATGAAAATACTGTAGTTAACAGGCATTATATTTGGAAATAAAAATAGAAATGTGTTATACTGAATCGGTACTTTAAAGGAAAGAGGAAAGTGTAACATGAATATAACAGAAAAAGATACGGAACCGGTTGACGGGGGCAAAGCCATAGCCGGGAAAAAGGAAGAGAAAGCGGCAAATAATTCTCTTGGGGAAGAGAAAATTAATAAGCTGCTTTACCGGTTTGCTGTACCAAGTATTATTTCTATGCTGGTAGGTTCCCTTTATAATATTGTGGACCAGTTTTTTATCGGTCAGAGAGTTGGGGAACTGGGCAATGCAGCCACGAATATTGCATTTCCGCTGTCTACCTCATGTGTGGCAATCGCCCTGTTGTTTGGCATTGGCGGTGCATCCGCATTTAATATTACCATGGGAAGCGGAGACCGGAAGAGGGCTGTTTACTATCTCGGAAACGCTGCTGTTATGCTTTTTGGATGCGGAGCGGTACTCTGTATTATTACCCAGATTTTTTTAGAACCCATGTTACGGTTTTTTGGCTCACCGGACAATGTGCTCGGCTATGCCATGGAATATACCAGAATTACATCGATTGGATTTCCGTTTCTGATTTTGTCAACCGGGGGAGGACATCTGATTCGTGCAGATGGCAGACCGCAGATTGCCATGCTCTGCAATCTCACCGGTGCTATCGTTAACACAATTTTAGATGCAATCTTTGTGTTTGGCTTCGACTGGGGAATGTCCGGCGCAGCATTTGCCACAATTATCGGTCAGTTTATTTCCGGCGGTATGGCAATCTGGTATCTGTCACATTGCAAAACCGTAAGGATAGAAAAACAGCATTTAAGGATAAGGGCAGAAAATGTGGGACGTATTGCTTCACTGGGAATGGCGCCCTGCAGTAACCAGCTTGCAATGATGATAGTACAGATTATTATGAACAAATCCCTGAAATATTATGGGGCAAAATCCGTGTATGGCGAATCCATTCCCATTGCCTGCGTTGGAATTATAACAAAGGTGAATATGGTATTTATGGCATTTGTGATTGGAATTTCCCAGGGCCTGCAGCCAATTGCAAGCTTTAACTATGGAGCAAAAAAATATAACCGTGTCAGGGAGGCCTATTTAAAGGCAATCAGCTGTGGAGCGGTGCTGGCTGTGGCGGCATTTTTGATGTTCCAGCTTTGTCCAAGGCAGATTATATCTATTTTCGGAGATGGCTCAGAGGCATATTTCCGGTTTGCAATCAACTATTTTCACATCTTTTTGTTCTTTACCTTTGTGAATTTTATGCAGCCGATTACCTCCAATTTTTTTACTGCCATAGGCAAGCCGAAACGGGGAAGCTTCCTGGCATTGACCAGACAGATTATATTCCTTCTTCCGCTGGTAATTTTGCTCCCGTTATTTATGGGAATTGACGGCGTTATGTATGCCGGACCCGTTGCGGATTGTATGGCAGCCATCGTGTCAGCGGTAATGGTGGCGAAGGAATTGAGACGGGATATATACACCTGTGCCTGAAACGGGTGGAAGAACAGAAAAACAGGTAATTGATTTTTGCAGATAGTGACATTTGTCACTGTCTGTTTTTTTTTATATTGTGACAAATGACACCTGCCAGGCAGAAAGCTTCTTCTTATAATAAAACCATCAGAGAAAATAGTGACGAAGGACAGTTATATTTTAGAGGAAGAGGTGTTTATTATGGAAAGAAATCACATTTCTACATTTTTGATGGTGGTAGGAGTAATTTTCATTATGGTGGCAGGCAGCATTTTTGTATCCACGGCGTGGAAATATCTGCCGGAATTAGTAAAGCAGCTTTGTCTGCTATCGGCGGCAGCAGGGCTGTTTACCGGCTCCTATGCTGTGGCAAAGGGAGGAAGACTCAGAAAAACGGAGGCAGGCCTTTACTATCTGGGAGTGGCATTTACAGGATTTTTTGCCCTATCTCTGCTTGGGGGAGTCCAGACAGCAGAACCGGGAGTGGTACAGCCGGATACGCAGTGGACGCTTCAGCAAATAAATGCCCTGAAAATGCTATGTGCAGTTGGAGTGATGCTGATACCTACAGTAATCAGGGTGGTTCTGAAAAAGAAAGGGATTGATTTCAGTATCAGCGTGGCGCTTGGAGACGGTATGCTTTTATGCATGGGAGTGGCAATGGAATGCGGCATACAGGTATTTACCCTGATTTTAGCCGGATATATATTAGTGTTGGCAGGTCTGGATTATTACAGAAAAAAGCATTTTACAGAAAAAACCGGTCTGGATATGGCTGTAAGCATAAGCTATCTGGTGCACGGAATTGTGGGGCTGCCATTTCTTGTATGGGCGAATATAGCAGACAATAACTCTTATGCCATTCCAATGCTGCAGGCGGTAGTCGTTGTGGCAGCGACAGGAATTACCTGTGCCGGCAGACAGCAGACAATCTACCGTGTCATAAACAGTATCAGTATATTCTGGATGGTTTATACTGTGGTGAATGCTTTGGGTGAAATTTTAGTATGGACGGATGAAATCACCCCTGTCATCTTTATGGCATTTGTTTTGAATCTGGTAATTATGGTCTATATGATGCGGAAAGAGATGTTTTATATCCAGCTGGTTTTTGGTATTTTTATGACATACATCCAGCATTTTACATATCTGATAACCGGATGGCATTCGGATTTAAATGAAACATATTATCCATTTACCTTTGCATTAGCGGCAGCTCTGATTATCTGGCTGGCAGGGAATAGGAAAACGGGAGCGTATACGGAGGAGGCAGAACTTACCCTGAAACGAATTGCAATGCTTCAGATGGTAATGTGTATAAATATGTGGTTTGCGTCAAAGCACTACGATTATCTGGGCATGGCTTTTCATCTGCTGGTGGCTCTGACCGTTTTGGTTATAGCGGAGCTTTGCGGCAGCTCCGGGGCGAAGGCAGTCTGGCAGACTATCGCATTGGCAGCGGGAGAATTGGCGGTGCAAAAGCAGCCGTTTCTGGATATACCTGCCGGATATCGTGCAGAGTGGACGGGATTTCTGTTTGCAATAGGCATTGTTCTTTTAGGCTTCATTTGGTATGATAAGAAAAAAAGCATAAGAGTGGTACAATTTATTCTGACCTGCTGTCTGCTTGCGGTGCTGCTGTTAAACAATCTGCTGGGCGGGGAGCTGGGAAATGTTCTGATACTTGGAATCGTCTGTGTGATTATGCTTTTGGTGGCAGCGGTATGCAACCATAAGGAATATGTCATAGCTGCCAGTGTAACCTTGATTTTAATAGCGCTGTACATTACGAGAAGCTTCTGGCTTAACATTGCATGGTGGGTTTATCTGTTTGCGGCAGGTGTAGTTATGGTCGGATTTGCCGTGAAAAAGGAAAGGGAAGCGAAATAACGGACTTCCGGTATGGTAATGCAGAATCGATGGTTTTTAAATGCCTTAGAATGTATGGGAGGAAAAAGCATGTCATTTATGTTGGGATTGATTTATCTGATTGTGACAGGAGCAGTGCTTGCCAGTATGGCAGCACTGTTTTTCCGCGGGGAAAGAACCCTTTGCAATCGTGTTTATATGGTATGCCAGGGAATGGCTGCCCTGTGGTGCGGCTCTCAAATTTTAGTGCTGCTGGCTGAGACGAAATGGGAGCTTACGGTGGCTTATCTGATTGGAAATATTGGAATTTGCTTTATAGGGGCATTTTGGTATTATTTTGCGGTATTATATACAGGGGGCAGGCTGGCAGGATTAAAAAAATATGTCCCTGTTATGCTGTCGGTGTTTCACTATCTGCTGGTGCTCACTAATCGCTGGCACCACTTGTATTATACTGTATTTTCACCGGATAAAATTATCCATGGTCAATTTTTCTATTCAAATGTGGTTATTACCTATGCTTTTGTCATTACGGGAGCTGTAATTTTATACCGTGATATGACGGCAAAAAGCCGGGAATCGGCAGGGGAGGGAAATGGAAGGGCGGCAAAAATTCTTGTTGTGGCGTCCGTGCTGGTGCCGGTGTTATTTAATGCCATATATCTGACCGGCCTTGTTCAGTCGTCATTTGATATCACTCCGCTGGGATTTGCAATATCGGTTATTTTTGTTATGCTTGCCACGGTGAAATACCAGTTTATGGATTTGAAAAGGGAGCTTGTGATTACCAATGAAAAGCTGCTTCTGGAAAAAGAGCGGAACCGTATCGCCCAGCAGGTGCATGACACAGCAGGCCATACCCTTACCATGATTCAGTCCTACATGAAGCTGGCGGAGTTATGTGTGAAAAATCAGGAAAATGCAAAGGCAGAAACCTATTTGTCAGAGGCACGGGTTCTCACCAGCCAGGGAATCAGGGAGCTGCGGGAATCCATTAATCAGCTTCGCAGGGAGCAGTCCTATGAGCTGGTAACCCAGGGTGTTATGCAGCTGGCAGACCAGGTGAAGGAGTTACCGGTGACGGTAACGGTGCAGGGGGATGACTCGGAGAAATATTCCCATTTATCCGGGATAATATATGATACGGTAAGGGAATCTCTTACCAATGCGTTAAAGTATGCGGAGGGAACGAAAATCGAGATTATTATCCGTTTTCAGGAAAACAGTGTTGAACTGGTAATAGGGGATGATGGCAAGGGCTGTGACATTATTCAGGAAAATAATGGTATCCGGGGAATCCGGGAACGGGTAGAAAATGCAGGGGGAACGGTAAGGTTTCTGTCATCGGCTGGTGAGGGTTTCCTTACCAGAGTTAAGCTTCCGTTATAATGAAAGGGGGGAGGGTCCGGTTATGAACAGGATTAAGGTTTTGATTGCAGATGACATTATGATATTGAGACAGGGGCTGAAAGCAGTATTGGAACAGGATATGGAAATTGAGGTTGTGGCGCTGGCAGAAAACGGGAAAGAGGCCTTTGAAAAATGCAAGGTCTATGAGCCGGATGTGGTACTGATGGATATGCGGATGCCGGATTATGATGGTGCTTATGGGATTAAAGCCATCAAAGAGCAGCGTCCGGATATCCGCGTGCTGGTGCTTACCACCTTTGATGATGAGGAAACGATAGAGAAGGCATTGGGGAGCGGTGCAGACGGTTATATCTTAAAGGAGCTGGAGGATGAGAAGGTAATTGCCTCTGTAAAAAGCGTATATGCGGGACTGAGTATTTTTGGGGGAGGCGTCTATCAGGTTATGAAAAACCGTATGGAGCAGACACCGGAAACAGCCCGGGAAAAGCAGTCCTCCCATATACCAGAGGAGCAGTTCAGCGAAAGAGAGCGGGATATTTTAAGGCTGGTTGCCCAGGGCTATGATAATAAAGAAATCGCATCGGAATTATTTCTGGCGGAGGGAACGGTAAGAAACCAGATATCGAGGCTGCTGGAAAAGCTGACGCTAAAGGACAGAACCCAGCTGGCGGTTTATGCAGTAAAGAATGGGCTTGACCGGCAGGATTAGGGAAATGTCTGGCAACAAAAGTAAGGCTGTTGTAAACAAGGAAATATTCTTATTACAACAGCCTTTTATCTTAAAATAAATGTTACTGCTGGGACTGTTCAGAGGTCTGGCTGCTATCCGGATTGTCAGTCTGGGTGCTGTCATCGCTCTGGGTTGTCTGCCTGTCATCGCTGGCTTTGGCGCTGATTGCCCACATATTTGCAATCTGGGATTCCAGCCGCTCGTAATCCCAGCCGACCTGGCTGCGGGCTTCGCTGTTTGGGTCGTTGACGTAGAAGAGTCCGTCCTTGTATTCCCGAATCACAATAAAATGTCCGCTTTTTGTAAAATCACCGGAGGACATGGAACAGATAATCACGCTGCCGTTCTCCAGTGCCGTTGTCATGGCATCCTTGCTGGCAGTTAATTCCTCGGAGCCCAGACCAAGCTCTGCTGCCCCCTCGGTCATCAAGGTCCAGGATGTATTGCCGCTTTCATCTATATATCCCTTTTCGGTAGCGAAATCGGCAATTTTAATTGGATTCATGCTGCCATCCTGTTTTAGATAGGTATAAGCCATGGAAAGGCAGGTAGGGCCGCATCCGCTTAATCCAACGATATTATTGGCGTAATCTGCATAGCCCCATTGCTCGTCAAACTGTAAATACAGAGGAACGGTATTCCCTGTGACATCCATTGTAAAATCGCCATCAAATGTAATGTTGATTTTAGCAGGATAGTCAATGGCAAACTGCTTCATTTCTGAATTTACAGCCAGATTCATTAAAATATTGTCCGGATAAACGGCGGCATTATCGCAGATTCCCTGGATATCCGGGTCTGTCTCTGCCTGTTTTTTAAGGATTTCCAGTGCTGCTTCCCTGTCTGCCGGTAAATCCTGTGCAAGAATTGCCTCATCAATATCCGCTTTGATTTGTTCTGTGGTGGGCTCCTCTGTGTCCTCTGTTTTCACCTGTTCTGTTATCTTATCTGATTTTTTGTCCTGGTGAAAATGATTCCAGATACCGGATACCATTTTTACAAGTCCCACAATAATTAAAATGACGATGAGCAAAAGTATGCTGCAACGGATAATTGCCTGTCTGCGGCGTTTCCTGCGGCGCTCTTCTCTTGCGGCAATTTTTCGCCTTCTGGCAGCGGCTTTCCTGCGGCGGAGCTGCTCTAATTCCTCCTCTGTCAGCTCTTCCTCTTCCTCCTCAGACTCATCATATTGACCTGATGAACTTCCATATGTGCCGGATGTCTGGGTATAACCGGCATCCCCTTGCAGGTATGATTCGGTTGTCTGTACATACTGGATGTCCGCCCCATCGTAGCTGTCAGCTGACTGCCCGTATGGATTAACCGGCTGTCCGTATTTGTCAGCTGGCTGCCCATATGGATTAACCGGCTGTCCGTATTCATCGGCTGGCTGCCCATATGGATTAACCGGCTGTTCGTATTCGTCTACCGGCTGTCCATATGCATTTACTGGTGGTCCATATGCGTCAGTTGGCTGTCCATAGGTATTGGCTGGTTCATTGTATCCGTTATCCTCATTATATCCATCCATAAACGCTCCTCCTTTTTGTAAATATTTAAATTCTATATGCTGTTGCTATTGTTTTTTCCAGTTTATGGTTATAGTATAGCATGAAATAGTTAATAAAAGAAAAATATTTTCTTAAAAAATATAAAAGATTTTTGAAAATGTAATTTCCGGCAAAAGAAAAAGAGAAATGTGTTACAATAAATGCAAGGACAGTTTTGCTGGAAAAGGAGGACTTGACATGAGTTTAAACAGTACACCATCCGGTAACCGGATTCATATTGGTTTTTTTGGAAGAAGAAATGCAGGGAAATCCAGCCTGGTAAATGCGGTGACAGGGCAGGAGCTGGCAGTGGTTTCTGAGCTGAAAGGAACCACAACAGACCCGGTATACAAGGCGATGGAACTGCTGCCGCTGGGTCCGGTGGTGATAATTGATACACCGGGAATGGACGATGAAGGAATTTTAGGCGAGCTGCGGGTTAAAAAGACGAGGCAGGTTTTGAATAAAACGGACATTGCAGTACTGGTAGTGGATGGCACGGAGGGGATTACTCCCATGGAGGAGGAGCTGCTGGCTCTTTTCAGAGAAAAAGAGGTACCATACATAATTGTATATAATAAGTGCGATTTGGGGGATAGTAAATCCAACAGAAAGGATTTTGCAGGAGAGCAGGGACAGCGGGAATATGCAGATAATGAGCTTGCGGTAAGCGCTCTGAATAAAAATGGCATTCAGGAATTAAAGGAAAAAATTGCACATCTGGTGAAGGTGGAGGAGAGCCGGTTTCAGATTGTGGGAGATTTGCTTCATCCCATGGATATGGTGGTACTGGTGGTTCCCATTGATTCCGCCGCACCGAAGGGAAGGCTTATCCTGCCCCAGCAGCAGGTGATAAGAGATATTCTGGAAGCAGGGGCAGTCTCTGTTGTGGTCCGGGATACGGAATTAAAGCAGACTCTGGAAAAACTTGGAACAAAGCCGTATATGGTTATCACGGACAGCCAGGCATTTAAACAGGTGGCGGCAGATACACCGGAGGATATTCTGTTAACCTCTTTTTCTATTCTGATGGCGCGGTGGAAGGGATTTTTAGAGACCTCGGTAAAGGGTGTCCTGGCATTGGATTCCATACAGGACGGAGACAAAATACTGATAGCAGAGGGATGCACCCATCACAGACAGTGTGACGATATCGGCACTGTGAAGCTTCCGGGATGGATACGGAAATATACACAACGAAAGCCGGAATTTGTATTCTGTTCCGGAACGGAGTTTCCGGAGGATTTATCAGAATACCGGCTGGTGGTACACTGTGGCGGCTGTATGTTAAATGAGCGGGAGATGCGCCACCGCATGAAATGTGCAGTGGAACAGAATGTACCGTTTTCTAACTATGGAATTACCATCGCCTATATGAACGGGATTCTGAAAAGAAGTGTGGAAATGCTGCCGGAGATTAGCGGAATGCTTGGGAGATGATAAAGGGTCTCCCATGGGGAGACCCGGTGGAGAAATCACAGGGCAGCTTCTTTAACTAATGACATATACCGGGCACCCACAAAATCCCAGTTAATCAGATTAAACCAGTTATCTACATAATCCGCACGACGGTTCTGGTATTGCAGATAGTAGGCGTGCTCCCATACATCAATACAGAGAAGCGGGGTGACGGTGAGGGAAATCGGAGTATCCTGGTTTGGTGTGGCGATAATTTCCAATTTTCCGTTGCTGAGAATCAGCCATGCATAGCCGGAGCCGAACTGGTTGACGGCGGCTGCGGTAAATTCTGCACGGAACTGGTCGATGGAGCCGAAGGAGGAGTTGATAGCCAGTGCCAGCTTATCTGTTGGAAGCTCACAGTCGGCGGAATTCATACAGGCGAAATACAGCTCGTGATTATATACGCCGCCGGCATTATTTTTAATGGATGTCTTTGCTTCATTTGGCAGTTCTTCTGTGTTAATCAGCAGTTCATCTAAGGACATGTTCTGAAGATTCGGATAGTTCTTCAAAATCTCATTTAATTTATTTACATAGGTAACATAGTGCTTGTCGTGATGGAAATGAAGAATTTCCTCACAGAGATAAGGCTCTAATGCGTTATAAGGATAAGGAAGAGGCTCTGCCTCAAAAGGATATTTCATGGTGTTCTCCCTTCTATGATAGTTTGTCTGGATAATTGCGAAACTCTGTTTCTGGCAGTTTTCGTTGTACAAAATAAACAATTCACCACAAGGTACGTTTGCACTACTTGTCGCTCGTAACGGTACATAAGGTGCCAGAATACGGCACCTAAATACCGACGGCTCCAAAGTACCTTGCTTGTGAATATGTTTATTTTGCACAACTTACTTTGCTAAAATAGGAGTTTCGCAATTATCTAATAGTTTGTCTATTGTTAGGATATGCAGAAATATTTAAAATTATGAGAGGAATATTATATGTTACAAAAAAATTGCGAAAATGTAATAGTTTTGTTATAATTACATTTATTATGGAAATTTTTATATAATACGTATAACGCATTTATAAAAAACATTGGATGAGAGAAAGATTTTGTCGGGAAAAATCGGGAGGAAAGTACAATGGCAACGATTGCTGAAAAGAGTAGAACCAAGGAAATTATTGACCGCTTACAGGGAATTATTAATAATGCTTCCGCAGTGCCTCTGGCGCCGGGAAAAATATCTGTGTTTAAGGAGGAAATACAATCTCTTTTAACAGAGCTGGCAACCCAGATGGAGATAGAATTAAAAACCTATCACGAGGTAAATGACCGGAAGGGAAAGATTATCAGTGAGGCAAAAAAGGAAGCGGAGAAGATTATTTACCAGGCAGAGCACAGTGCAAGCCGGATGCGTGTAAGCCGTCATACAACAGATGTCCCACCTCTTGATTATAATACCTTAAATGATGATGAGCGCAGTGCGCTTGGCAATGCCAACGAAATTTACGGGGCTTCTCTCATTTATACCGATGAAATGTTGACGGAGGTCACGGAGCTGATTTCCGACGCCTACCATAACATCCGCAGTGATTACGAGATTATTTTGCAGGTGCTGGAGGAAAAATTGGATATCATTAACAATAACCGTGCAGAGCTGATGGACGGTTTACAGGAGATGGATACAGAGGACCGAAGCCAGCAGATTTTAGAGATTGGGCAGCTTTTGTCCAGTGAGCTTCATATGTCCAGGATGAAGGCGAGAATGAACCCGGATGAATATGAGGACGGCAGTGTGCAGCTGAGCCTGGATTTACAGGAGGAGCAGGAAGAAAAGGCGCGTCTGGCAGAGGAGAAGGCACAGCAGGCAGCGGCGGCACTGGCGGAAATGACTGCGGAGCGGGATGCCCTGATGGAAACGGTAGAAAAAATGAAAAAGGAAGGTATGAGGGGTGTTGTACGTGGAGCCCGGGATATGGGTATGACAGCAGCTTCTGCTGTGACAGGGGCTGGTATGGCGCAGGAAGCTGCTGCCGCTGCACCGGCTTTCGTTAAGATGATGGACGAACCGGTAAAACAGCCGGAGAAGGAAAAAGAAGCGGAGCCGGAGGAAGAGGTTGAATATGAAATCGTCTATGTTACAGAGGATGAGCTGGAGGAAGGCGAAGAATACGAAATCGAGTATGTAGATGAGGACGAATTGGAAGAGAATGTCGAGTATGTGGATGAGGATGAATTAGAAGAGGATGTAGAGTATGAGATTGAATATGTGGACGAAGAGGATTTAGAAGAGGGTGAAGAATACGAGATTGAATATGTGGATGAGGCAGAAGAAAAAGAGGAAGAAAAAGCAGTAATTTCTGAAAAGCAGGCAGAGGAAGAGGAGACGGAGATTCCGGAAGAGAAGGCGGCAGCAGAAGAAAAGCCGGAAAAGGAAGAGCAAAAGCCGGAAGAAGCCGGGGCTGTGACAAAGGGTAATGAAAAGCAGTCCGAGGAGATTAAAGAGGCAATCAGGGAACTGGAGGAGATGGAAAAAGAGAATGAAAAAATTCCTCTTATTCCGCATTTTAAGAAATCGGAAAGTGTTGCCAGCGTTTCCTCCGAAAAGGTTGCCAAGATGGCTACAGCCATTACAACGGAGAAAAAATATAATGGATTAATCAGCCGGGCAGTCAAGCAGCGGGAAAAAGCAGAGGAAGAAGAGACGGTAACGGTGGAGAAGCCAGAGCCTGCTGCAAAGGAGCCTGAGAAGGATGAGGATATCCGGACAGGTGCAGATGGTAAGGAATATGTTCAGGCAACCATGCAGTTTGATGAGGATTTTGAGATAATGGAATTTTAAACGGCTATAGCTATGTTTGCCGGTAATAGGAGAAGAATATGGAGCAGTATCAGATTTTCAGGCGGAAAATAAATTATTACGAGACGGATAAGATGCAGGTTGTACACCATTCCAATTACATTCGTTTTCTGGAGGAGTGCAGAATGGATTTCTTAAAACAGATTCATCTGGATTATGAGCAGATGGAAGCAAAGGGAATTATGATTCCTGTGCTCAGCGTGGAATGCAGCTATAAGAATCCGGCAAAGTTCGGAGAGACAATCTGTATCATACCAAAGCTGGAAGCCTTCCATGGTGTAAAATTTGATATGAGCTACCGCATTTATTCAGAGGATTTTAAGGTTCTGCATAACGAGGCCCGCACCTCCCACTGCTTTGTGGATTTTGATTTCAAACCGGTGCGGTTAAAACGGGATTATCCGGAGATTTATGAGGCAATGACGGCTTTGATTGGCAGGGAGCTGGCAGAGATATAAGCCAGCCGCCGTCAATACGGGGTGTTAGAAAACGGGGGAGAAAATATGAGGAACAGGGGAGTAAAGAAAAGCATTATAATAATAGCGGCAATGTTTTGTATCTGTTTCATGCCGTTTTCATCCCAGGCGGCAGGCAGTACCCAGGCGCAGGGGACTGAAACTGTGAAAAAAGAGGCATTTTCTCCGGAAAATGGGAAAGTGGGATTATCCCCTCTGAAAAAGAAAATCCAGAAAGAAATTAAAAAGCATAAAGGAACCTGGTCTGTCTATGTCAAGAATTTAGACACCAATGAATATCTGCTGATTCAAAATAAAAAGCTGCCGTCTGCCAGTCTCATTAAGCTATACACAATGATGACGGTGTATGATAAGGCGTCCCATAAAAAATTTACCCTCAATAAAAAGAATAAGAGGCTTCTAAACCGCATGATTACGGTAAGCAGCAATGAAGCCTGTAACACGCTGACAAAAAATCTGTCAGGGAAGAAGCTGTTTTCCGATGGAAAGAAGCAGATTAACCGGTATTGCAGGAAAAATGGGTATTCCAAGACAAGCTTTCAGGTGCCCATGGGAAAAAGCAGCAGAAAAAATGTAACCAGCGCAAGGGACTGCGGATATGCCTTAGAGCGGATGTACAGGGGCACCTGTGTGAGCAAAGCGTATTCAAAGGAAATGATAAAGCTGCTGAAAAAGCAGAGCCGCAGGACAAAAATTCCGGCAGGCATTCCAAAGAATGTAAAGACTGCAAACAAAACCGGTGAGACCTCCTTTGCGGAGAACGATGCGGCGATTGTATATTCCAGGGGAGCAGACTATATTATTGTGGTTATGAGCTATAATGGGACGAACTCTGTAAAGGGGATTCAAAAGATATCCAAACTGACGTATCAGTATTTTAATTAGATATGGAATGGGTAATCGGATTTTATGGCAATGTGTGCAAAAAGTTAATTTTGTGCAATTTTTATAAAAAATGCCAAAAAAAACGACAGAAAAATAAAAGATTCATGTTAAATTAAGAGTTTTTGCTGAGAAAATTAACAAAAATCAGGAAAAATATGTTAAATTGCATAAAAAATCTTTTATTTTTAACTTTTTAATGGTATAATTAAACACATATCTTGCATAAAGGGGTGACACTATGATTAAGAAAGAAATGATTGCCATGCTATTGGCTGGCGGACAGGGAAGCAGACTGGGCGTACTTACTTCAAAGCTTGCTAAACCTGCAGTTGCCTTTGGTGGAAAGTATAAAATCATAGATTTTCCACTTAGTAACTGTATTAACTCAGGAATTGATACCGTAGGTGTGCTGACACAATACAGACCGCTTAGATTAAACCAGCATATTGGAATTGGTATTCCATGGGATTTGGATAGAAGTATTGGTGGAGTAACGGTATTGCCGCCATATGAGAAGAGTACCAACAGTCAGTGGTATACTGGTACGGCAAATGCAATTTACCAGAATTTGGAGTATATTGATTATTATAATCCGGAGTATGTGCTCATCCTGTCAGGAGACCATATTTATAAGATGGATTATGAGGTAATGCTTGATTATCATAAGTCTATGGAAGCAGATATCACACTTGCTACATACGAGGTGCCGATGGAAGAGGCGAGCCGTTTTGGTGTTGTTATTACAGATGGCAATGGTGTGATTCAGGAATTTGAAGAAAAACCGGAGAAACCAAGAAGCAATAAGGCTTCCATGGGTATTTATATTTTCAAATGGAGCGTATTGAAGGCTGCGTTACAGGAGCTTAAGGATGTTCCTTCCTGTGATTTTGGTAAGCATATCATTCCGCATTGCCATGAAAATGGTTCAAAGGTTGTTGCTTATGATTTCAAGGGCTATTGGAAGGATGTTGGAACCCTTGGTTCATACTGGGAAGCAAATATGGAGCTGGTTGATATCATTCCGGAGTTTAATTTATATGAGGAATTCTGGAGAATCTATACTAAGAGTGATATTCTGCCGCCTCAGTATATTGATGAATCCGGAACTGTTACCGAAAGCATTGTAGGCGAGGGTACCGAGGTATATGGTGAGGTCAGCCACTGCGTAATTGGCTCAGGTGTTACCATTGGAGCCGGAGCAGTTGTGAAGGATTCGATTATCATGAACAATTCTGTGATTGGTGAGGGAGCCGTAATTAATAAGGCGATTATTGCTGAGAATGTTGAGATAGGCAAGGATGTAGAGCTTGGTGTCGGTGAGGAAGCACCGAATGAGTCAGCGCCACACATTTATTCCTTTGGTCTGGTTACCATAGGAGAGAATTCTACGATTCCAGATGGTGTTAAGGTAGGTAAGAATACAGCTATCTTTGGACCTACGGACAAGTCTGAATATCCGGATGGATTGTTAAAGAGTGGTTCTAGTTTGATAAAGGTAGGTGACTTAGCATGAGAGCAATCGGTATTATTTTAGCAGGTGGTAACAGCAGCAGAATGGGAGAGTTATCTGCAAAGAGAGCGGTAGCGGCAATGCCTGTCACAGGCAGCTACCGGGCTATTGATTTCTCTTTAAGTAATATGACAAATTCCCATATTCAGAAGGTAGCGGTATTTACACAGTATAATTCACGTTCCCTGAATGAACATTTGAATTCATCCAAATGGTGGGATTTTGGTAGAAAACAGGGCGGCTTGTATGTATTTACACCAACCATTACTTCTACCAATAATTTCTGGTATCAGGGTACTGCGGATGCACTTTACCAGAATATTAATTTCCTGAAGGACAGCCATGAGCCTTATGTGGTAATTGCCAGTGGTGACGGTGTTTATAAGTTAGATTACAACAAGGTATTGGAGGAGCACATTAAAAAGGGTGCGGATATTACAATTGTATGTAAGGATATCAATCCGGAAGAGGATGATGTAAGCCGTTTTGGTGTTGTTAAGTACAATGAGGATATGCAGGTTACCGATTTTGAGGAAAAACCTCTGGTTGCCCAGACATCTACCGCATCCATTGGTGTATATGTTATCCGTAGAAGACAGCTGATTGAGCTGTTGGAGGCATGTGCAAAGGAAGGCAGAACAGACTTTGTTAAGGATATCTTAATCCGGTACAAGAATGTTAAGAAGATATATGCATATAAGATGGATTCTTATTGGAGAAACATCGGAACCATTGATTCTTATTATAAGACCAATATGGATTTCCTGAAAAAGGATATCAGAGACTATTTCTTCCGCCAGTATCCGGATGTATATTCCAAGGTTGATGATTTACCGCCTGCAAAATATAATGGGGACGCAGTGGTAAATAACAGCCTGATAGCCAGCGGATGTATCGTGAATGGTACAGTGGAAAATTCGGTGTTATTTAAGAAGGTATATGTGGGGAATAATTGTGTTATCCGTAATTCAATTATTTTAAATGATGTGCATATCGGTGATAATTCTGTCATTGAGAACTGTATTGTGGAAAGCCGTGATACATTACGGGCAAATACCATTCATACGGCTGAGCCGGGACAGATTAAGGTTGTTGTTGAGAAGAACTTCCGCTATGCATTATAGTCCTTTTCTGGAGAGAAGAATCTATATAATGAAGAAAAATCCCTTGTTCATAAGGGAATTTTGAAATGTAATCATGAACGGGATTCATGATATTAAAGTACAAAGGGGTGTAACAAAAATGGAGATTACAGATATCAGACTTAAAAAAGTCACAAAAGAGGGGAAAATGAAAGCAGTTGCATCAATTACACTGGATAATGAATTTGCAGTTCATGATATCAAGGTAATAGAAGGAGAAAAAGGTCTGTTTATTGCAATGCCGAGCCGTAAAGCGGCGGATGGGGATTACAGAGACATTGCCCATCCAATTAACCAAAGCGCCCGGGAGCGTATTCAGTCGTTGATTCTGGCTGAGTATGAAAAGGTGCTGCAGGAGGATGGAGAACAGGTTGTGTAATAATGTTTTCAAATGTGTAAGCCGGAGATGCAAGTCTTCGGCTTATTTATTAAAAGACATAAGCCTTTGTATGAGATGGGTATTGTCTAATAAATAATTGTTGTAAAGGTGAGGAGTGGATATATGAAAATAAGAATGGAATATTTTCTGGTATGTTTGTTTGTATTATTAGGGATTTTTGGAGGCAGGAAGGTGGTTTTTGCGGCAGAGAATAAGGATGCAGAGGGGATTATCGGAAAGTGTCAAACTGTTATGTCTGCAAAGAAGGTATTGGCATATGATATATATATGACTTATGAAGGACAGCGGGAAAAATTCATGGCAATGTCGGTGGATAAGAATACAAAGACAAGCTATGTGGAGTTGTTGGGAGAAGTGATGTATCTGGATGAAAGGAACAAGCTGATATATCATTATGATTCGGAGAAGAAGAAATGGTATGTCGCTCCTGGGGATTCTTCAGAAATTTTGACAGAGGACGAGGATGTAAACTATATATATCAGGATATTGAGGGTGCGCAGGTAACCTGTGAATATAATGGAACAGAGATATTTCAAAATGTTTCCTGTGAAAAAATCACATCGCATGTCAAAGAAGATACCGGGGAAGCATATGACATCATTTATTATGTGAATGAGAATACCTATGAGCTGTGTGCAGAAGTAATAGAACAGGAGGGCATGATAATGGAGCTCCTGTTTTCGTATCCGGATGCGGTGCGGATACCGGGGAATGTGAAGAGCAGTTCCGTTTTGGAACCTGGTTCTACTGTGAAATCCGGTAAGCTTCAGTATAGGGTTCCGAAATCGGCAAAAGGAAGAGTAGTAGAGGTATCAAATGGTTCTAAGGCAGCCGGTAAGGTGACGATACCGGATACCATTACCTTTGCAGGGAAAAAGTATAAGGTAACGGGGATTGAAGCCAAAGCCTTTGCCAATAACAGGAAGATTACGAAGGTGACAATTGGGAAAAATGTGAAGACCATTGGCAAAATGTCTTTTTATAAGTGTAAGAAATTAAAGCAGGTAGTAATCCGTTCCACGAAGATAACGAAAATCGGACAGAAGGCTTTCTATGGAAATGCTAAAAAGTTAAAGGTTAAGGTTCCAAAATCAAAGCTTGGTAAATATAAGAAGCTTTTGAAAAAATCGAAGGTTTCTTCCAGACTGACAGTCAGCAGATAATTTGAGATGTTAAGACAGGATGGAGCGTGTTTTCCGTCCTGTTTTCATTTATTTAAGGTAGTATATTTCCGGGAAATGTGGTAAAATACTTTATCAAAAGACGAAATTAAGACTCAGACTTATGGTGATTAAGTTTGAGTTGTTTGTATGCATTCTGATTTGCATTAAAATATAAGGAGGAAGAAAATGGAGCGTGTAAAGGCAGTAATATTGGCGGCTGGAAAGGGAACCCGTATGAAGTCGGAGCTGCCAAAGGTGATTCATAAAGTATTGGGGAAGCCCATGGTAAAATATTCCATTGATGCGGCAGTCGAAGCAGGAGCGGATATCTCAGACATCTGTCTGGTGGTGGGTCATAAGGCAGAGCTGGTGAAAGAAGCAGTGGGAGAAGATGTGACGTATGTGTTCCAGAAGGAGCAACTGGGAACCGGTCATGCAGTCAGATGTGCCAGTGAGTTTATCGGTAAGGATGGTATTACCATGGTACTGTGCGGCGACACACCGTTAATTAAGGGAAAGACCCTGAAAAAGCTGGTGGAAACACATATTGCAGAGGGAAATGCGATTACGGTATTGACTGCAAGGGTGGATGACCCGACAGGATACGGGCGGATTATTAAGGATAACTGGGGTAAGTTTGTTAAAATTGTGGAGCAGAAGGATGCGACCTTGGAGGAGCAGAGGGTAGATGAGATTAATTCCGGTATGTACATTTTTGATTCTGCTGTATTGAGCCGGGCTCTTTCTATGATTACGAATGATAATGCACAGGGAGAATATTATCTGACAGACACTATTGAGATAGTAAAATCAGAGGGACTCGGAGAGGTTGCCACTATGGTAATTGATGATGTTGACGAAATAAAGGGTGTAAATTCGCCGGAACAGTTAGAAGAGGCGGAGATGATTTTAAGAAACCGGGAAGAAAAATATGCTTAATATATTTGGCAGGAGAAAAAACGAGGAAAGTGTTATGAAGTTGGTTGTAGGACTTGGAAATCCAACTGCCAGGTATGATAAGACAAGGCATAATGTTGGATTTGAAGTTATAGATGCATTGGCAGACAAATATAATATAGCATTGGATACCATGAAGCATAAGGGTATGTATGGAAAGGGAAAAATAGATGGACAAAGCGTCATTTTGCTGAAACCCATGACCTTTATGAATCTTAGTGGAGAGAGCGTTGCTTTAGTGTCAGGCTATTATAAGGTTGCACCGGAGGATATTATCGTTATTTATGATGATATCAATCTGGATGTGGGAAGACTTCGTATCCGGGAAAAGGGCAGTGCAGGTGGACACAATGGGATGAAAAATATTATTGCCCATCTCGGTACAGAGGAATTTCCGAGGCTTCGCATTGGTGTTGGAATGAAACCGCCGAAGATGGATTTGGCAGATTATGTGCTGTCTCATTTTTCAGAGGAGGAGCAGGCTCTTATGAACCAGGGATATGATAAGGCCTGTGAGGCATTGAAGCTGCTGCTCCTGGATGATATTCCCCAGGCAATGAACCAATACAATGGGAAATAGGGTTTCCTCATCTATCCAAACAAAAATTAGAGGAAGAAGATATGGAAGTGTTAAGAGCGCCTTTCCGGCTTTCGGAATTGGGCAGTAAATATGAAATTGCAAAGGGAAAAAAGAAGACTCCGGTGGAGATTAGCGGAACAGACGGCTTTGCACGCTATTACACAATGGATTGTCTGGGTGCAGACCGGGTTAAGCTGATTGTGACCTACAGTGAGGACCGGGCAAAGGAGATATTGGACGCCTACAGTTTTTTTGATAAGAATATCCTGTATTATCCGGCAAAGGACGTACTTTTTTACAGCGCAGATATTCATGGACATACAATTTTGCGCCAGCGTATGGAAGTGTTGAAGAATATTATTGAGGAAGATGTTTCTACGGTAGTTGTGTCCATAGATGCCCTGCTCAATAAGGTGGTTCCCTTAGAAGAGATAAAAAATAATATAGTGACGTTCCGCATGGGAGAGACGCTTTGCCTGGATGATATGAAGAAGCGTCTGGTTTCACTTGGTTATGAGAGAAATGACTGGGTGGATGGTGTAGGACAGTTTGCAATCAGGGGAGGTATTTTAGATATCTTCCCTATGAGCAGTGAGTGCCCTTACCGGGTAGAGCTTTGGGGCGAGGAAATAGACAGCATCCGGAGCTTTGATGTGGAAAGCCAGCGAAGCATAGAAAATGTGGAAACATTGTCTGTGTATCCGGCGGCAGAGATGATTCTTGACCAGGAAAGAATTGATAAAGGGCTTAAGAAAATTGATAAGGAGCATAAAGCGTATGCAAAAAAGCTGAAGGAGGCTTTTCAGACCGAGGCATATGGCAGAATCAACCGGGAGGTGGCAGGTCTTAAGGAGGAGCTGGAATATTTTCATAGTGCCATGGGAATTGATAGTTATATCGGAAGCTTTTATGAGGAGCTTACCAGCTTTCTCAGTTATATGCCAAAGGATACGCTGATTATGGTAGACGACCCGGCACATGTGCTTGCAAGGGCAGAGGCATGCCAGCTTGAATTCAGGGAAAGTATGGTAAGCCGGTTAGAGGGCGGCTATATGCTTCCCAGCCAGGCGGATATATTATTTGACTATAAAGAAATGGCAGGAAAAATTGCAACGAGGGATACGGTTCTGTTCAGCATTTTAAGTAAGGAGGATTCCCTGTTTGAGCCGCAGACAAAGCTGGTATTTGATACGAAAATGGTGCCCACCTACCATCACAATTTTGAAATGCTGTTAAAGGATATCAAGAGATGGAAAAAGGAAGAGTACCGCATCTTGCTGTTTTCTCCCTCTGCCACCAGAGGAGAGCGTTTAGCAAAGGAATTGCAGGAGCAGGATGTCAATTGCTTCTTTTTGGCGGATAAGGACAGGGTTTTAGCTGCATCAGAGATGATGGTGACAAATGGCAGATTAAAGGCTGGCTTTTGTGTTCCGGAGATTAAGCTTGTTGTACTGACAGAGGGCGATATATTCGGACAGAAAAAAAACAGAACCCGTATCAAACGGAAACCATTATATTCGGGAGAAAAAATCAAGAGCTTTGACGATTTAAATATTGGGGACTATGTAGTACATGAAAAGCATGGTCTTGGCATTTATCTTGGAATTGAAAAAATAGAGGTAGATAAGGTAACGAAGGATTATATTTCCATTGAATACAGCGGTGGTGCGAAATTGTTTATCCTGGCATCCCAGCTTGATTTGATACAGAAGTATTCCTCAAAGGAAGGGCGGAAACCGAAGCTCAATAAATTGGGAGGCCAGGAATGGGAGAAAACCAAGTCGAGAGTCCGGGGACAGGTAAAGGAAATTGCCAGAGAGCTGGTGGAACTCTATGCTGCCAGACAGTCAAGGGAAGGGTATGCGTTTTCACAGGATACGGTTTGGCAGAAGGAATTTGAAGAAATGTTCCCCTATGAAGAGACAGAGGACCAGTTAAAAGCCATTGAGGAGACTAAGCAGGATATGCAGAGCTCCAAAATCATGGACCGGTTAATCTGTGGAGATGTGGGATACGGAAAGACGGAGATTGCCATCCGGGCAGCCTTTAAAGCGGTACAGGATGGTAAGCAGGTTGCGTATTTGGTACCCACAACCATTCTGGCACAGCAGCATTACAATACCTTTAAGGAGCGGATGCAGGATTTTCCAATTCGTGTCGGTATGCTGTCAAGATTTTTGACGCCCAAGGAGCAGAAAAAAACATTAGAGGATTTAAAAAAGGGTCAGGTTGATATTATTATTGGTACACACCGGCTTCTGTCCAAGGATTTGGATTACAGTAATCTGGGTCTTCTGATTATTGACGAAGAGCAGCGTTTTGGTGTAACCCACAAGGAAAAAATCAAGCAGATGAAAAAGGATGTGGATGTACTGACATTGACGGCTACCCCGATTCCGAGAACGCTTCATATGAGTCTGATAGGTATTCGCGACATGAGTCTGTTAGAGGAGCCTCCGGTGGACAGAAAAGCAATCCAGACATATGTACTGGAGTATAATCCGGAGCTTGTAAAGGAGGCCATTTCAAGGGAGCTGTCCCGTGGCGGACAGGTTTATTATGTATATAACAGAGTCAATAATATTGCGGATATTGCTGCGGACCTTTCCAGAATGATGCCGGAGGTGCGGATTTCCTATGCCCATGGGCAGATGAAGGAAAAGGAATTAGAGGATGTCATGTTTGCATTTATTAATAAAGAGATTGATGTACTGGTCACAACCACGATTATTGAGACCGGTCTGGACATTGCAAATGTAAATACAATGATTATCCATGATGCAGAAAATTTTGGGTTATCCCAGCTATATCAGCTGAGAGGAAGAGTGGGACGTTCCGATAAAACAGCATATGCATTCTTAATGTACAAACGGGATAAAATGTTAAAGGAGACCGCTGAGAAACGGTTAAAGGCGATTCGTGAATTTACGGATTTGGGCTCCGGCTTTAAAATTGCCATGCGGGATTTGGAGATTCGTGGAGCCGGTAATCTGCTTGGGGCGGACCAGTCAGGGCATATGGCGGCAGTAGGCTATGATTTATACTGCAAGATGTTAAATGAAGCCATATTAAGGCAAAAGGGTGAGAAAACCGAGGAGGAATATACAACCTCTGTTGAGCTTCCGGTGGATGCGTATATTCCGGCAACCTATGTAAAAAATGAGATGGTGAAGCTGGAGCTTTACAAGCGGATATCCGGAGTGTGGACAAAGGAAGATTATGAGGATATGCTGGATGAGCTGACGGACCGTTTTGGAGAGCCGCCATATGAGGTGCTGAATCTTCTTACCATTGCAAGGCTTAAGGCAAGAGCGCATGAAGCCTTTATTACATCGATTACCTATAAAAACAAGCAGGTGCATATTGAAATGGCGCCGGGAGTTAAGGTGAAGATGGACTGTCTGGAAGCATTTTTAACAAAATACCTCAATAATATTCGGGTAGTGGCAGGCGCTAACTCCGGTTTTGTGGTGGATTTGGAAAAGAAGAGCCTTAAAAATTTTATCCATGAGCTGGAGAGTATTATTGAAGATATTGATATGTTGATTGAAAAATAGAATTGGTGTACAATGTGTATATGAGTATGCATTTATGGGACAAAGTATAGACGGGCGATTGCGAAACTCAGTTTTTGAAATCGCACGTTGTGTAAAATAAACAATTCACCACAGGGCACGTTTGCACTACTTGTCGCTCGTAACAGTACATAAGGTGCCAAAACACGGCACCTAAGTACTGACGGCTCCAAAGTACCCTGTTTGTGAAGTTGTTTATTTTGCACAACTATGTTTTTGAAAACAGGGAGTTTCGCAATTGCCCAGGACAAAATATAGATTTTGAGAGGAAAAACATGTCAGATAAAAAGAAAAAGCAAGATAAGCGGAAGAATAGAAAAGGGTTCATACTTATTATTCTGGCAGTTGTCCTGTTGATTGGCTTAGTGTCTGTCGGTGTATGGAAGCTTTCCGGAGCCGGAGAGGAGCCGGAAAGCCAGCTGGTGTTTACAGTGGGACAGGAGGAGGTTTATTTAAATGAGGTGAACCTCTATATCCTGCAAAATGTGGAGAATCTCGGTCTTACGGCAGATTATCTGGAGAATACCACAGCACAGGATGGAAGTAATATGGCGGAATATTACAAGCAGCAGATTCTGGAGCTGATTCGGGATTATAAGGTTGAGTACACTATTGCGAAGAAGCAGGGAATTGTGCTTTCTGAGGAAGAGGAAAAATCTGTCCGGAGTGATGCGGTACAGTTTATGGGCAGCATAAATGGCTCCGTTTTAAATAAGTTGGGAATTACACAGGATTGTGTGACGGAAGTATACAGACAAAGATATCTGGTAAAGAAGCTGGAGGACGCTGTAAAGGAAGAGGTGACAGTGGAAGACCAGAATTATGCCACCATGTATATCCTTCTTTTTCCTAAGGTAGAGATGACGGAGGATGGCGATTATGAAAGGCAGGAGGACGGAGAGACTCCGGTTATGCTTTCTGAGGAAATGATTGCCCAGCGGAAAAAGGATGCAGATGAGGCATATAAAGAATTGGCAGATGGTGCGGATATCGAGGAGATTGCGGAGAAATATGGAGTGTCAGCGTATTCTGGGGAGGAGAGCAATCTGACAGGAAGCTTTGGAGCTCCTTTTTCAGAATATGCAGAAACTTTAAAGGAAAATGAATACAGTCCGGTAATAGAGACAGAGAGCTGTTATGCAATATTAAAAATGGTAGAGGTTAACAACCAGGATTTGGCAGACCAGATTATGAGCTATTACAAGGCGGATTTGGAGGAGGAAAAGCTGGCAGAAAAGAAAGAGGAATGGTATCAGGAAGCCGGTGTAAGCAAGGAGCCGGAATTTGCAGGCAGCGTTTGGAAGGACATTTCTTTATATGATTTTACAGAATATGTGGAGGAATAGTGTATGAGATATGGAAAGAGAGCGGCGGTTGCTGTAATTGGTTTGTTGTGCATGATTACCCTTATTTCATGTGGGAAAAAGGACAATGAAAATACGGAAAAAGTAGTATATGAATTTGGTAACGCCACAATTACCTATGGGGAGTTTTATATCTATGCCAGGACCGTGGAGGAGGATTACCAGAAAACCTATGGAAATGGAATATGGAGCCTGGAGCTGACAACAGATGATGGAAAGAGCAGCGTAAGGGATGTTACAATCCGGGATATCATAACCAATATAAACCGGGTTAAGGTATTGGTTGCCCAGGCAGAAGAATTAAAAATATCCTTAAGTGATAATGAGAAGGCAGAGGCAGAAAACATGGCAGAAACCTTTTATAAAGGTCTGACAGAGAAGGATATTTCGGAAGCAGAGATTACCCGTGATTTAGTGGTTCAGGTGATTGAAGAAAATCTGATTGCAGAAAAGGTTTATAAACAGATTATTGCAGATTATGATTTTGAAATATCGGAAGAAGAAGCACGGATGACCACATTTTATGATATCGTATTTGAGTGCTATAAGGCGAAAAATGATGGAACGGTGGAAGAATATACAGAGGAGAAAAAGGCAGCCCAGCTGCAAAAGGCAAATGAGGCATTGTCCTCCCTGGCACAGGATGAGGATGTCACTTACGATATAATCGTAGATAAATATGATTTACAGTACTCTGCATCCTATACCATGTCCAGAACAGAAATGATTGAAGAATACGGAGAGTCGGTTGCAGATAAGATTCTCAGTCTCTCGGATGGTGAAGTCAGTACCGTTATTCAAAGTGAATATGGATATCATATATTTAAAATGCTGAAGGCAAATGACGAAGAGCTGACAAAGAAAAATAAGGAGGCAATCATTGTCCAGAAGCAGAAGGAATATTTCGACGGGGTATATGAGGAATGGGCAAAGAAGTATGAATCGCACTTTAACATGGAAGAGGATGTAAATATGGAACTGATAAAGGAGTTCCCATTTTAATGCCATTGGAGAACAGGAGGAAATGACATGGATACCCGACACGCAGAAGTATGTGAATGCAATGCTATCCACCAGGATGTGGTAGAAAGAGTAAAAAAGCATATGCCTGAGGAAGAGACATTGTATGATTTGGCAGAATTATTTAAGGTATTTGGAGATACCACAAGAGTCCGGATTCTCTGCGCACTGTTTGAGAGTGAGATGTGTGTATGCGATATCTCCATTTTGCTGGGAATGAGCCAGTCTTCTATTTCCCATCAGCTGAGGGTGTTAAAATCAGCAAAGCTGGTTAAGAACCGCAAGGAGGGAAAGGTTGTGTACTATTCACTGGATGACGAGCACATTAAGCATATATTTGAACAGGGCTTAGAGCACATTAGTGAATAAAAGGGCTTAATCAGGCAAACATTCCTGTAATGATAAAAAGAACGAGTATCAGCACACCTGATAATATACCGATTATGGAAGTTGCGATACCTGCAACCGCTATGCCGGGCTTATTGCCAAATTCATCCTTTGGCTGGATGCATCCAAAGATAATTCCCAGGATACTCATAAGGATACCTAATCCGCAGCAACAGCAGGTTAGAATACTCAGAATGCCCATTACCAGAGAGGCAATTCCAAAGCCTGTTGAAAATTCGGCAGGCTCTGATACCACATTACTGTAAGAATCAGTTTTTGGTACCGGTGCAGCGTTTATGCGGTTGTCGCCTGGCATTTCAAAAGCAGACACTGGTTTGCTGCTACCATCTTTATCAGTTTCAGGGGCAGTGCTGCTTTCAGGGATATCGGTTTCAGGGACAGTGCTGTTTTCAGGAATATCAGTTTCATTTACATTGTTATTGTTTTCGTCCATATGATTCTCCTTTAAGTAAATAAGATAAGGCTATCATAACATTTTTAAATGGTTTCTGTAAAGGGAAACCCTTTATTCTGCTTATGGCAATTTGCCTTCCGATATGTTAAAATGGAGAACAGCTGACAAAAGATTTAGGAGAAAACAGATGGATAGCAGGAAAACCATAACCAATTATAAAGTATTGCTCAGGGATTTTGTTATAGTAAATGTTGCTGCTGGCGGGGCATTATTGTCAATGCTGCTTGTGGTAATGCTGCAGCGTTATGGGATACTTCCGTCATTTCCATGCGGAATTCATGAGCTTTTCAAGGTGTATTGTCCGGGATGCGGTGGTACGAGGGCAGCCTTTGCTCTGATGCAGGGGCATGTTCTGCAGTCATTGTTCTATAACCCTGCTGTATTATTAGGAATTCTTTTAATTTTATATTATGAGTGCGGAGTTCTGATTACTCTGGTAAGGAAGGATGGAAAATGTTATTTTTATAAAAGAACCGGGCTTATATATGGGTATCTTTTTATTGTTTTGTTATTTACCATAATCCGGGACTGGCTTTTGCTTGGATATCATGTGGATATGCTGAAGGATTTTATAAAATAAAGAAATTGCAAATTCCCCTTGATTTTTTAATAAAAATGAGATACTATATAACAGTCGTTGAAAATGACTGGTCTGCAGAAGTGGCGGAATGGCAGACGCGCTAGATTCAGGTTCTAGTGGGGTAACACCCGTGTGGGTTCAAGTCCCATCTTCTGCATTGCGAAACCCCTTGAAAATCAAGGGGTTTCTTTTTTGCACGATATTTTGTGCTGTGCTTTTACTTTGAACCGGGTCCTGGAAAAGGTGTGAAAAAATACTTTGGTTCAATATCCAAGACTCTGCAGATACTGAAAAACAGTTCAAAAGAAAAGTGCTGATTCTTCTTTGGACTTTCGATGCGGCTCAAATAAGGCCGTCCCACTTTCAGAAGGTCAGCCAGCTCTTGCTGCGTTAAACCAGCCCTTTTGCGGTAATAAGCGATATGCATACCTAAGTCTACAAAATCTTCGTTGATTTCTGCGAACTGGTCATACTTTTGTTTTTTGGGTTTCATATAAATCCCTCCTTTGTATATTGTTTTGCTGTTTAATATGTTTTCCAGTGTTTTTATTGTAATACAAAGCGAACAATAATGAAACATTTGTTAACCAAAAAGTAACAAAAAATTGGCTTTTTGCTGAAGGCTGCCGGTCTATGCGAAAGCTGTGATATGGGTGTATAGAAAGAGGAGAAGAGAAATGGCGAAAAAAGAAATTAAGACAAATGCAATGCGGATGCTGGATAAGAACAAAATTGCTTACCGGACGAAATCTTATGAGTGTGATACCTTTATAGACGGGGTGCATGTTGCAGATAAAAATGGCGACTCCTATGACCAGTCCTTCAAGACGCTGGTTACGGTTGGAAAAACCGGAGCGTACTATGTATTTGTGATACCCGTAGATAAGGAAATTGATTTTAAAAAGGCGGCAAAGCTTGTAGGCGAGAAGTCTGTTGAAATGGTACATGTAAAGGATATAAACACTGTTACCGGATATATCCGGGGTGGGTGCACACCGCTTGGGATGAAGAAGCTGTATCCCACCATTATACAGGAGAGTGCCCGGAATTTCGATGAAATTATTATCAGCGGCGGAAAACTGGGGCTCCAGATACTGCTGAATCCTTTAGATTTGGCAAAGGTGGTGAAGGGCAGATTTGAAGATATCATAATGTAAGATTTTTCATATAATTCTTTTATAAAATATAATTAATCTATAAATTTTTTCTGTTTAAAGACCGATATAGCAGATGAAAGGGTGAAGTGGCGGAACATGGAGGCTCTGCCACTTCCTTTTTTCTAATTAATAATCCAATGTTTCATGGAAAAGAAGGGAGTTGAGTACCATGAAAATCGACAGTAGTGCGGTGGCAATGTCGGGCGGACAGAGCTACAGCCACTATCAGGAAACCCATGTATCTACTACGCAGATGCGGGCATCGCAGTGGAGGGCATTGCAGGCTGCAAAAGCACAGGAGGATGCAGCGGAAGTATCCATTTCGGATGAGTCCCGGGAAAAGCTTGCGGATATGCAGGCAAAGGCAGATGAATCATCTAAGAAGTCTGTCCAGGAATATTTAAATGATGTTCAGGAGACAGAGCCGGTGGCAGCAAAGATTAGTACATCGGACAAGGATGAGCAGATGTTAAAGACTTTGCAGCGTATTCTGGAGATGTTGAAAAGAATACGGAAAGGAAATCTGTTATCAGCGGATGGATTTGTAAGACAGGTCAGTACATATAGTCTGTCCAGCGCTGACAGTGCTTTTTCCTCCACCACCAGCAGGCTGGGTCAGGAATATTCTAAGGTGCAGAGCTGGTCAGCTGTGGATTTGCGGAGCAGTACGGGAACAACGGTGATGGGCAGTGCCAGTGGGGTGTCATCCGGAGCCGGTACGACATGGATTCGGCATACGGAAAAAAGCGGATATGTGATGGAGCAGGAAAATACTTCATTTTCTGCAACGGGTATTGCCAGGACTGCAGACGGAAGAGAAATTGAATTTGGCGTGGAGTTGAATATGTCCAGAGGCTTTGCCGGCTCATTTTTCTCGTCAAAGGATGAAGAGGTTGTATTAACGGACCCTTTGGTTATCAATCTGGACAGCAGTATGGCGAGTGTGTCTGACCAGAAATTCTTTTTTGATTTGGATGCAGACGGTAAAAAGGAAAAAATATCCTCGCTGGGGTCCGGAAGTGGTTTTCTTGCATATGACAAGAATGGAGATGGCATCATAAATGATGGTTCAGAGCTGTTCGGAACAAAATCCGGCGACGGATTTGCTGATTTGGCGAGGTATGATGAGGACGGAAACGGCTGGATTGATGAAAATGACAGCATCTTTGACAATTTGAAGGTGTGGGTGAAGAACCAGGACGGTACAGACCGCCTGCTGAGCCTGAAGGAAGCCGATGTTGGTGCAATTTATTTGGGAAGTGCTGATACCCAGTTCCACCTGAATGACAGGTATACCAACCAGACCAATGCAGTAATCCAGAAAACCGGAGTGTTTTTAAAGGAAAGCGGCGGAGCCGGAACGGTGCAGCATGTTGATTTGGCTTTATAAGATGGCAGCGGTCAAATAAAGTTATAAGAGTAAGGCTTTTAAAAGGGCAGATGATGGTACAGCCGTATCATTGTCTGCTTTTTTTCATAGATTTAACTTGTCATATAGTTATATATTGTTGTAAAATGGGAAATGATGAAAATATGACTGAATAGCAGCAGTGTTCAGACTATAAGGAAAGGATATGACATATATGCGTAAAACAAAAATTATCTGTACATTAGGACCGGCAACAGAAGATGACCAGGTGCTGAGAGAATTAATGATAGAGGGTATGAATGTGGCGCGATTCAATTTTTCCCATGGTGACCATGCCCAGCACAAGAGAAATCTGGAGAGAGTCCGGAAATTTCGTGAGGAATTGGGACTTCCCATTGCGGCATTGCTGGATACAAAGGGGCCGGAGATTCGTGTAAAGAATTTTAAGGATGGAAAGGTTACCCTGAAAAACGGACAGGAGTTTACCCTTACGACAAGGGAGATTGAGGGAGATGAACATGCGGTTTCCATTACCTATAAGAATCTGGTTCATGATGTAAAGACCGGTACAAGAATTTTGATTGATGATGGACTGATTTCCATGCGGGTCGAGACCATAACAGAGACGGATATTATTTGTGTTGTGGAAAACGGAGGACCGGTATCGAACCATAAAGGCGTAAATGTGCCAAATGTACCGCTTTCCATGCCCTATGTCAGTGAAAAGGACAGAGAGGATATCATATTTGGTATTGAACAGGGCTTTGATTTTATTGCGGCATCCTTCGTGCGTACAGCGGATGATATATTAGAGATTCGCGATATTTTAAGCCAGCATAATTGCAATTTTATTAACATTATTGCAAAAATAGAGAATATGCAGGGCGTTGAAAATATTGATGAAATCATCCGTGTATCGGATGGCGTTATGATTGCCCGGGGAGATATGGGTGTAGAAATTCCGCTTGAGGATGTTCCTTCTATCCAGAAAATGATTATTAAGAAGGTTTACAATGCAGAGAAGATTGTTATTACAGCAACACAGATGCTGGATTCCATGATGAAAAATCCAAGACCGACAAGAGCAGAGGCGACAGATGTGGCAAATGCAATCTATGATGGAACATCTGCAATCATGCTATCCGGCGAGACGGCTGCCGGACTCTATCCGGTGGACGCATTAAAGACTATGGTAAGAATTGCGGAGCGTACAGAGGCGGATATTGATTTGGTGAAGCGTTTTAACAACAGGGAGAGCCTGGTCAATCCGGATATTACCAATGCGATTGCCCATGCCACCTGTACAACAGCGATGGATTTAAATGCAACCGCAATTGTGACGGTTACCAAGTCCGGTAAAACAGCCAGAATGATTTCCAAGTACAGACCATCCTGTCCGATTATCGGCTGCAGTCCCTATGAGAATGTGTGGAGACAGTTAAATCTTTCGTGGGGGGTTTTCCCTCTTATGGTGGAGGAGAAGAACAATACGGATGATTTATTTGAGCATGCCATTGAACAGGCAGAGAAAAAGGGATATGTAAAGCAGGGGGAGATTACGGTTATCACAGCAGGTGTTCCTCTTGGTGTTTCCGGAACCACCAACCTGATAAAGGTTCATGTGGTTGGACATATTCTGATTAAAGGGCGTGGCGTTAATAACCGGAAAACAACAGCAAGCCTTTGTGTCGGAAAGGATGAAATGGATATTATAGATAATTTCAAGGAAGGGGATATCATAGTTCTTCCGGAAACCAGTAATGATATTATGGATGAGCTTCGTCAGGCCTCCGGTATCATTGTGGAGAAGGAGGGGCATAATTCCCATGCCGGTATTGTAGGTCTGAGTCTGGATATACCGGTTATTCTGGGAGCCGCCAATGCAACGGAAATATTAAAATCCGGAGCGGTTGTTACAATGGATGCAGAAAAGGGAATTGTGTCATCGAATTAAAGATTTACACGGGAAAAAGGAGTAGATATGGCAGAGGTTAAGAAACAAAGGGTTATCTGTCCGAAATGTGGCAGCCGGATAGAGGTCGGAATATGGGATTGTATTGAAATGCCATATGATATGGAGAAAAAAGAAAGCATTATGAATCAGACCTTCTTCAAACTGAATTGTGATGCCTGCAAAAATGTTTTTCCGATTGCTTATAAATGCATTTATAATGATATGGAACAAAAATATATGATATGGCTTGTGCCACGGCTGGGGGAAGGTGAACTGGAAGAGATAAACGCTTATAACCTGCAGTTGATGACAGATAACCGCCTGCGCCTTGCCCAGGGAGGATACCGGTACCGGATTGTCCGCAATGACAGAGAGCTGCGGGAAAAGGTATTTATTTTTGACGAAGGGCTGGATGACCGCTATATTGAAACGATGAAGACAATATATGTGCCGGTGATTCAAAATAAAATTCCGGATAATTGTAAAATTATGGGGGTTTATTTTCACAGAGCCCAGGACGGAGATGGATACCAGCTGGTGGTTGTGCTGGATAACCAGCCGCCTATGAGCACCCGGGTAAATATGGATATTTATGAGGATATGAAGAATAAGCTTCACACTGCGGTTGAGGAGAAGACAACGGAAGGGCTGATGCTGATTAATGCAAACTGGGCGGTGGATATTATGACCGCTCCGGCTGATAACGGATTTACGGTATGAGAATCCATCAGACAGGCATACTATCACTGGAAATATTTATAGAAGGAGGTCATGGTTATGGCAATTGTAAATATAACAAAGGATAACTTTGAGGAAGAGGTTTTAAAATCAGATAAAACAGTATTGGTGGATTTTTGGGCAGACTGGTGCGGACCATGTAAAATGCTGGCGCCGATTGTGGACCAGGTTGCAGAGGAGCACCCGGAGATTAAGGTGGGAAAGGTGAATATTGATGTGGAGGCAGCTCTTGCCATTGATTATAAGGTAATGTCCATTCCTACACTTCTTGTTTTTAAAAATGGAGAGATAGCAAATCAGAGCATTGGGGTAATTTCCAAATCAGATATTCTGGATTTATTATAGGAAAACATTTGGAAGGAAAGAATACAAATGACAAATATGACAACCCTTTGCTATATAGAACGGGGACAGGAATATCTGATGCTGCACCGTGTGTCAAAGGATAAGGACGTGAATAAGGATAAATGGATTGGTGTAGGCGGACATTTTGAGGAGAATGAAAGCCCGGAGGAATGTCTGCTTAGAGAGGTGAGAGAGGAGACGGGACTGACGCTTACCGCATACCGGTTCCGCGGTCTGGTCACCTTTATGTCGGATAAGTGGCAGACGGAATACATGTGTCTGTATACGGCGGATGGTTTTGAGGGAGAACTGGCAGAATGTGATGAAGGGGTTCTTACCTGGGTACCAAAGAAAGACTTAAATAAATTAAACCTATGGCAGGGAGATTTGATTTTCTTTAGGCTGTTGGAGGAGGACGCCGGATTTTTTTCCCTGAAGCTTCGTTATGAGGGGAATACCTTAAGGGAGGCAGTCCTGAATGGAAAACCTCTTTGTATATAAGTAAGATTATCACAAAAGAACAGAAAACAGTTTACAGTGTGGAAGGCAGATTTCAATTTGGAATCTGCCTTTATGTTGCACTTTATTCCATGTATAGTCCCGATATTGGTACAGCAAATGCGGTAGAATAGATATGAACCTAATTATTTCAGATGGATACAAGCTTCAGGAGGGAAACGATATGGGATACGGGGAAAAAAGAAAGAACAGAATTTCATTATTTGAGGATATGATAGGGTTTTGTGAGAGGGAGCAGAGGCTGGTTAAGGCAATCCGCAATTCCAGAGAGCATACAATTATCTATGAGAACCGGGTGCCGGAGGCATTGAAGCCTGCCAAATGCCGGGTGAATGCCTGTACAGTGGACATATGGAAGCTTCCGGCATTAGAGGCGGTACAGGAAGTGTACCGAATCTTTCCGGATAGCAGAGCCGGTTTGCTTAACCTTATTTCACCGGTGAACCATAGCGGGGAGATAATGAGAGGAATCCCGGACCAGGGGCAATATCTGGATTGCTGTACCACACTTTATCCCTGCCTGAATATGCCTCCGTTATCCAAAGAGCTTTTTTCTGATGATGGGAAAGGCTTGATGCCATATAGGAATGTTTATATCTATACACCGTCTGTTATACAAATTAAGGCGGATAGGGATGAGCCGGAGATGATGGAACAGAAAAACTGGGCTGCCTTTGACGTGATTAGCTGCACTGTGCCGGATAGCAGGAAGAAGCCTGGCATTATCACGGCTTCACGAAAGGAATTGCCAGAGGCTGGTAATTATCCGGAAATATATCTGGAAAACTGGTTTTGTGATATTTTACAGCTTGCAGCTCACAGAGGGGCAGATATTCTGGTTTTGGATGTTTTGGGAATAAATGCCTGTTATGCGCCGGCACATATTGTGGAGGCGGCTCTGCAAAAGGCTCTGAAGCAATTTAAATATTGCTTCAGAGCTGTGATACTGCCAGCTTCCGTTTCAACCGTTTCATGACATAGAGATAAGCCGGGATTAGGAATATGTCTGCGAAGAGCCATGCAATGGGATTGGCAATGGTGACAAAAAGGTATCCAAAGGCAGGAACCAGGAAAAATCCAACAAGTCCCCGGGCGAGCATTTCGCATACTCCCGCCAGAATAGCAAAGGTGGAGTAGCCAAGACCCTGAATCATAAAGCGTACGATATTGACAAATGCCAACAGTGTGTAGAAAAGGGAGTTGCCAATCAGGAACCGGTATATGTAGTGGATTAATTCTGTTTCTGAACTGTCTACGAAGAGCAGTGCAAGCTTTTCACCAAAGAGCAGCATGAATACAAATGCCAGCACAGAGTAGGCAATTCCAAGCTTGAGGCAGTCCTTTAATCCCTGGTGAACACGGTCTAATTTTTGGGCACCTACATTCTGCCCGCCAAAGGTGGCCATTGTGGAGCCCATAGCTTCAAACGGGCAGCAGGCAAACATACTGATTTTTGTGCCGGCGGCTACCGCAGCAACAATGGTTTCCCCCAGTGCATTTACAGAGGTCTGTAAAATAACGCTGCCGATGGCGGTGATGGAATATTGCAGCCCCATTGGAACGCCGATGCCGCATAATTTTAAACAGTGCTTCGGGCTGAATTTCCAATCCTTTTTTGTAAATCCGAGATGCTTATATTTTTTTGTCATATATATGAGACTGATAATACCGGATACACCCTGGGCGGTGATTGTTGCCACAGCAGCACCGGCAACGCCCATTGCCTTGATTAAAATAATATCCAGTAAAATATTCAGCAAAGAGGATAAAACTAAAAAAATAACTGGTGTTAAGCTGTCCCCTAAGGAGCGCAGGATTCCGGATACTATATTATAGAGGAAGATAGCAGGGATTCCCATAAACACAATAAAGATATAAAGGTAAGCTTCATCAATAATAGTGTCCGGTGTTTTCATCCAGATTAAGATTTTTTTTGTCAGCAAACCAACTACAGTGGTAATCACGATGGAAAACAGGATGGACATCCATGCGCTGTTGGTGATATATTTTTTCAGATTTTCAATATCCCTGGCGCCGAATGCCTGTGCCACCGGGATTGCAAATCCGTTACAGATGCCAATGCAAAAGCCCAGAATCATAAAATTAATGGAACCGGTGGAGCCCACTGCAGCCAGGGAATTTACTCCCAGCATTTGCCCCACGATAATAGAGTCAACCATATTGTATAACTGTTGGAACAGCAGACCGAATAACAGTGGGAGTCCAAAGCCCAAAATCAGCTTCATCGGCTTGCCTTCGGTTAAATCCTTTGCGCCATTTTTATTTGATAATTTAAACATGATTCAGCCTCCTTTCTTATATGGAGAGAATACGACATTCCAATGGATAAAAATATCAGTTTTTGTTAAATTTTAATAACAATCCTGCATTTTAGACAGAGCTTTTATGAGGGAAAATGAGGTATTTTCCTTTTACCGGGAATACTGTTATTAAATTTCGCATAGATTGTAACAACAAATGTATTGGGGATTCTCCTTGAAAGAATATATTGAAGAACGAGCAATTGAAATTGGAACCTATATAATAGATTCCAACGCAACAGTCAGACAAACTGCCAAGAAATTTGGAGTCAGCAAGAGCACGGTGCATAAGGATGTTTCGGACAGATTAATTTATATTAATCCGGCATTGGCAAAGGAAGTGAGGAAGGTATTGGACCTTAATAAAGCGGAGCGGCATATAAGAGGCGGAATGGCAACGAAGGAGAAATATTTACATCAGAAAATGTGAGAAAGAGTCCTGATAGGAATTCTATCAGGACGCAGTTTCTTAAGATATTCTGAAAATCTATGAACTTCTCTTGCCAATTAATAAAAAATATGAGAAAAACATTGTAAATGCATAAAAAAGTATTTATCTATCCGGCATATTGAAAAAATATTGAAAAAATGGCAAGAAAATTTGCACTAATTCGGAAAATCTAATATAATGAAAGAGTATGCATGAAAACAGTTTTGTAAAAACGTGTACAGGGCATATTTGAAAACCATGTAAAAGATGAAAGAGGCAGGTGCAGGAATGAGATTTATACATATGGCAGATGTCCATCTGGGGGTACAGCCAGATAAAGGCAAGCCCTGGAGTGAGGACAGGGAAAAAGAGATAAAGGATACCTTTGTAAAGGTTGTGGAAGCTGCAAAAGAAAAACAGATAGATTTATTACTGATAGCGGGTGATTTGTTTCATATGCCGCCATCTGAAGGAATGTTAAGAGATGTAGATTATATTCTTTCAAAGCTGACGAAGACTAAAACAATTATGATTGCGGGCAATCACGATTATATGAAGCCGGATAGTCCTATGGCAAATTATAAGTTTTCGTCAAAGACAATTTGCCTGTCTGCCGATAAGATAAGCAATGTGTATATGAAAGATTTAAATACCTGTGTTACCGGCTTTTCCTATAATAGCAAGGAAAATGAGGATGATATATTGAACCATATCAAACCGGCGAAGCAGGGAGCCTTTAATATCTTACTGGCGCATGGCGGAGATGCCAGGCATCTGCCGTTTAACAAGAAAAATTTAAGGGAATCCAATTTTGACTATATAGCATTGGGACATATTCACAAACCGGAGGTCATTAAAGAGAATGCCGTTATCATGGCAGGTTCCCTGGAACCTATTGATTATACAGATACCGGAGCCAGAGGATATATTTATGGCGAGGTTGTAGATGGAATTGTAAAGACAGAGTTTGTGCCGGTAGCCCAGAGGGCTTATATGAATCTTCTTATCAATATAAAGCCGGACCATACACCGCAGATGATATTGGATTTAGTGGACCGGCAGATTCAGAATTTGGGAACTCAGCATATTTACCGGATTCTTGTCAAGGGACAGAATCATAACCATGATGTGTTTGATTTTACCAGTCTCACAGCAAAATATAACATTTATGAAGTGATTACGGAGGTCTCAGAGGAATATGACCTGGGTAAGCTTTATGAAGAGAACCAGAATAACCTGATTGGTAAATTTATCAATCAGTTGTCTGATAATTATTATGGAGATGAGATTTGTAAAAAAGCTATTCACTATGGTTTGGATGTACTACTAAAGACAGGAGAGCAGTAATATGAGAGTTGATAAGTTACACTTACAGGATTTTGGGCAATTTCATAATAAAGACATTACGCTGGCTCCTGGCATTAATGTGGTCTACGGGGCTAATGAGGCGGGAAAGTCTACCATAAAGGATTTTATTGTAGACATGCTATATGGAATTGATAAGGCGAGAGGACTGGGGGCCCGGTTTGACCATTACGAACAGAAAAAACCAATTAATGGCTCTGCCTTTTCCGGGGCTATGGAGGTTTCGGTTCAGGGAACAGACTATTTAATTGAAAGGAATTTTGCCCGCCAGGAAAAGAAGACAACAGTCAGGGATATGGACACAGCACGGGAGATTATGCTGTCGGAAGAAAATAATCTGGTGGGTACGCTGCTTAACACAGACAAAAGCACATATCTGAATACATTATGCATCAGTCAGATGGAGGTTTCAACAGATAAAGAAATTGCGGATAAGCTTAATAATTATATTGTGAATATGGCATCAAGCAGAAATGGTGATATCGATGCAGTAAGCGCAATTATGGAACTGAAAAATAAGAAAAAAGCATTCTCAAATAAAGAATTAGAGCAAAAGGAGCAGGAGCTTACCGCCAGACTTTCTTTAGACAGGGATTTTGATGCAGAGCTTGCGGCTGTTAAGGAGGAGTATGCTAAGGTAGAGGCTGAGATGGAGGGAAAAGAGCCGGCAAAGCTTCAGTTTACACCGATTAAGAATCCGGCTGCAGAGGAAACTGCGGAGGAAGATGCTGGGCTTGAGGAAGCAGAGGATTTAAGCGAACCTATGACGAAGCGGGAAAGAGATATAAATATGCTCCGGAATATGGGAAAGAAAAGTGTATTGGATAATGTATTTGTGATTTTATTTATAGCGCTTATCTTTATTGCCCTGTTTGTTGGAGCTGCCTATCTGGTTCCGTTAAACATTCCTGAGATTAAAATGGGAATTATGGGATTTGGCATTATACTGGTTGCGATTACTACGGTTCAGGTTCTGGCGAGACGGGCAAAGCTTTATAAGCTTTTAGAGGAATTGGAGATAGAACAGGGCTTTGAAGAGGCAAAGGCAGAGTCAGCAGATATGGGTACACAGCGGGAGCTGGTTAACAGGTTATCCAATCTGAAGCTCAAAGAGCAGAATATTTTAAAAGAGCGTGCCGGGCAGGAGCAGACCCTTTCAGAGCTCACAAAGCTGAAGGAGCAGATGCAGGCAAATGATGTGGAAACGGCAGCGATTGACCTTGCAATGAAAACCATACAGGATTTATCAGAGGAAATCTATGATTCATTTGGCAGTGTGTTAAATGAACAGGTTTCTGAGATTATCAGCAGAATTACAAATAATAAATATTCTGAGGTTAAAATAGATGACCAGTTAAGAGTGATGGTGAAAAGCGGAAGCTCCTTTATCAGTATGGATTATTTAAGTACTGGTACCATGGAACAGATTTATCTGGCACTCCGTTTATCCATTGCCAATGTACTGATTGCCGAAGAAATGCCAATTATCATGGATGATGTTTTTGTCACCTATGATTATCAAAGATTAAAAGAAACATTAAGCTGTTTGGGCGAATACAGGAACCGCCAGATTATTATTTTTACAACGAATCCGGGTATTCAGGATATGTTCGCAGGCTTGGGAATAGAAAGCAATTATATTGCCATCTAATACAAATTCTTAAGCGATACGGCTGGAAATGAGGGAATAGCATGGCTGATAACAAAAAGTCTACATCCGATAAGCGTAGGGAGTCACGCCCGGCGGCCAAGGCAGCGGGACAAAGCGCTACGAAGAAACCAACACAGAAAAAGTCCCCGGAAGAATTGGAAAAAACAAGGCTGAAAAAGGCAAAGAGGGACCGGAAAAGAAAACGCAAAAAGGTTAGAAGGATTATTTTATCCTATCTCCTGCTTATTGTAGTACTGGTTGGTGTGATTGGCGGATATATTGCCTATGAGAAATTTGGAAAGCAGATTCTAACCTATCGTGAGGATGCAAAGGAAATGGTTGCCAATTCATCTGAGAGCACATTCCGTCAGGATGAAACCTCCATCGTATATGATGCCAAGGGCAAAAAAATGAGAGAGGTTACAGGTGAAAAAGAGGTTTACTATAAGACCTATGATGAGATTCCGGCATATTTTGTGGAAGCCATGGTGTCAGTAGAAGACAGACGTTTTTATGAGCACAATGGTGTAGACTATGAAGGTATTGCAAGAGCCGCCTATATCTTATTTAAAAATAATGGTAATATTACCCAGGGTGCCAGTACGATTACCCAGCAGCTGGCGAGAGGAATTTTCCTGTCAAACGAGGTCAGTTATGAGCGTAAAATTAAAGAAATATTTATTGCGTGGGAGCTGGAAAAGAAATATACAAAACAGCAGATTTTGGAGTATTATCTGAACACAATTTTCTTTTCCAACAGCTATTATGGAATCGGAGCGGCGGCGAAGGGATATTTTGATAAGGATTTGGACGAGTTGTCTGTGTCGGAGGTGGCATTTCTGTGTGCAATTCCCAACAGTCCTACCTATTATGACCCAAGGACGAATTATGACCACACCATAGAGAGACGGAATAAAATATTAAACGATATGCACGATTTGGGCTATCTGAATGATTTGGAGCTTCAGATGGCATTAGAAGAAAAGGTTGTTCTGGCAGAGGAGAAAAAGGTAAGCCATGATTATGTGGAAACCTTTACGAATTTCTGCGCTACAGAGGCATTGATGGAGGCATCCGGCTTTAAATTCCAGTACAAATTTGACACACTGGAGGAACAGCAGGAATATAACAAGAATTACCGCGAAGTATATGACGAATACTATGCAACCCTATATACCGGTGGGTACCAGATATATACGTCAATTGAACAGGACAAACAAAAATTATTACAGCAGGCAATAGACGAGACCCTTTCCGTTGATGAGGAGAAGAACTCGGAAACAGGTATCTACAATCTGCAGGGTGCATCTACCTGTATTGATAATTCTACCGGACGGGTAGTGGCGATTGTGGGAGGACGTACCCAGGATGAGCTGCAGGGATATAGCTTAAACCGTGCATATCAGAGTGCAAGGCAGCCTGGTAGTACGATTAAGCCGTTGATTGTATATACACCGCAGTTAGAGAGAGGCTATACACCATCAACAAGGGTAGATGATACGAAATTTGAGGAGGGGAATATGCCGGAGAATTCCGGAGGCACTTATTCCGGAATGATTTCTCTTGCACAGGCAGTAGCGGCGTCTAAAAACGTGGTTGCGTACCGTTTGTTTGGTCAGCTGACTCCGGAGGTGGGTGCTGAATATCTGTTAAATATGAATTTTAATTATCTGACGATTGAGGACCGGCATAATATGGCAGCCTGTCTGGGCGGTCTTACCTATGGCGCCACAACCGTGGAGATGGCTTCCGGATATGCCACCATTGAAAATGATGGTGAATTCCGTAAACCGACATGTATTGTAAAGATTACAGATGCACAGGGAAATGTTATTGTAGATGATAAAATAAAGTCAAGAGAGGTATACGAATTAAATGCTTCCCGTATGATGATATCCATGTTAAAGGGTGTGTTCACCGGGGGTACGGCAAGTGGTCTTGGTATTTCAGGAATGTCCTGTGCAGGCAAGACAGGAACAACGGATAACAATACGGATGGATGGTTCTGTGCATTTACCCCGTATTATACCACCAGTGTATGGGTGGGATATGATACACCGCAGGCTACAAGGGGCTTGTGGGGCTCTACTTATCCGGGACGTATATGGCATGATTTTATGGAACCGATTCATGAGGGCTTGAAAGACCTTGGATTCCCGGATTATGAATGGGTACGTTCTACTAAGGATTGGAAGGACACCCGTTCCAGCTCAGAGGAAACGGAAGAAAAGGATAAGAAGAAAAAGAAGAAAAAGACAACGGAGAAGACAACAAGGGTTCCGGGTACGGATTCCCCTTCTACAACCACCCAGGTTCCAACGGAGGCACCGACGACGGAGGCACCGACCACTCAGGCACCGACGACGGAGGCACCGACTACCCAGGCACCTGCAACAACTGCAGAGCCGACGGACACACCGACCACTTAGGTCAGGTTCCATGACGGTAACATATAAAAAGAACCGGTATATATGTCAGACGGCATATATATCGGTTCTTTGGTTTGTATGCTGGTTAATGGTTAAGCTGCTTAATAATTTTCCCGAATCGTATGCTTTTCCCGGTATTCATTGATACGGTCCTGAATACGGTCAGTCGGGTCTAAAATTTTTGAAATAGAGGCATCGTGGTTTAAGTGGTCAATCAGCAGTGCAATGTATTTGCTCATATCAGCTGAAATATACCACTCTCTTGAGAGAAGCTCCGGTGTCTGATAGGTAAGGTTGGTAGTAATCACCTTTTCAATGAGTCCGTCTGCTTTTGCCTTGTCAAATACTTCTAAGCCGCTGGTAAACAGACCGAAGGTACAGACACAGAATACTCTTCTTGCATGACGGCTCTTCAATTGCCGGGCAACATCAATCATGCTTTCTCCGGAGGCAATCATATCATCAATGATGATAACATCCTTGCCTTCCACGGAGTCACCGAGAAATTCATGGGCTACAATTGGATTGCGGCCGTTTACTACCCGGCTGTAATCTCTTCTCTTATAAAACATTCCCACATCTACGCCTAAAATATTGGCAAAGTAAATTGCACGGTTCATGGCTCCCTCATCGGGACTGATTACCATCAGATGTTCCTTGGAAAGCTCCAAATCATTGGTGGACAGCAGCAGTGCCTTTAAGAACTGGTAGGTTGGACGAATGTTTTCAAATCCATGGAGCGGAATGGCATTCTGTACCCGTGGGTCATGTGCATCAAAGGTGATGATATTGTCTACCCCAAGGCTCACAAGCTCCTGCAGACACAGTGCGCAGTCAAGAGATTCCCTTTTGCTTCTCTTGTGCTGGCGGCTTTCGTAAAGGAAAGGCATGATTACGGTAATCTTGCGGGCTTTTCCTCCGCAGGCTGCAATTACACGCTTAATATCCGCATAATGGTCGTCTGGCGACATCGGACAATTTCTTCCATATAAGGAATATTCAATACTGTAATTTGTCACATCCACCAATATATATAAATCTTTTCCGCGGACAGACTCCAATAGCTCACCCTTTGCTTCTCCGGAGCCAAAACGTGGGCAGGAAGAATGGACAAGATAAGATTCCTTTTCGTAGCCATTAAATGCAATGGTAGATTTCTCGGCATTATTTCTTGCGGTTCTCCATTTGGAAAGATAAGAATCTACACGCTGACCCAGCGAAGTGCAGCTTTCCATTGCAATAATACCTAATGGGCCTACAGGGATGGTTGATAATAAATTACTGTCATTTGGCATGGTTTTTCCTCCGTTATTTATTTACATTTTTTGTATTGCTTTCCTTCGTTTGGCTAGACGGATATTGTCGCCATAGAAGTTAAAAACCTTATATTCCGCAAATATACGGGTAGCAATCCGGTCAGAATAACGCTCCGTTAATTCCTGAAGATTCAGATTGGTGGATATTACAGTGGATTTCTTTTCCCGCATCCGCGTATTTAATATATCATAAAGCTCAGAAGATACAAAGGAATTTGTAAATTCTGTGCCAAGGTCGTCAATAATCAGTAAATCACAGCTGTAGAGATAACGATATGTCTCCTGGCTGCCTGGGTTCTGCCCTTTTTTCATAATGACGTCTCCGCATACATCCTCAAAGAGATGAATAGCAGTCTGGTATAGGACGGTATGCTGGGTATCCAATAATGCCTTGGCGATACAGTTGGAAAGATAAGTTTTTCCAAGACCCGTCTCCCCATAGAATAAAAGATTACCCCCATCTTTGTCAAATAATTCAATAAAAGACTTAATTTTATTCAGAATGTTGCTCATATTTTCATAAGGAGTATAGGGATGTGTACCATCTTTTTCTTTTGGGTAATAATTTAAATCAAAATGCTCGAAATTTTCGGTCTCCAGAATCTGCTCCAGGGTAGATTGCCTGTAGAGCAGGGAAATAGCAGCCTGTTTAAAGCAGGTACAATACTGGCTGCCCACCCGTCCTGTATCCTGACAGAGGGGACAGGTATAAATCGGTTTCAGATAATCTGCGGGATATCCGTGGGTTTTCAGTAAATCTGTTTTCTCGGCGATTAATGCCTGATTGCGTTCTTTAATGGAAACCGTAGAATCCGTGCCGCTTTTCAGTTTGGTTCGCACTGCATCAATGGAAGAAGAGGCAATGGTCTGGTCAATTTCTGCAATACGGGGAATCTTTTTGTAGATTTCCTCCTTGCGGCTCTGTGAGATTGCACGATTTTCAATTTGGTTCTTATAGTACTTGTTCATTAATTCATCGTACTGGGTATCATTAAATGCCATAATTGCTTCTAATCTCCTAAAATGCTTTTAAAGTGTGTTTTTACTGGTTTGTCTCCTGCAGGAAAAGGTTCTCAAATTCATTTACCACTTGCTGGTTAGTAGAGCTCTGGTATTGGTTAAACTGGTTACTCATGGCTGTTTTCCGGCTGGTGGCTTTTTTCTTTTTTTCCTCCGCCCATTTTTTGTCCAGAGCCTCGATGTCAGAAAGCTTTCTCACATTCTGCTTGTACCAGTTTTCCAATATTCCGTTGACATAGTTAAAGTTTGCAGACTGTGGATTAGAGGCAATCGCACGTTTGCAGGCTTCTATAATAATATTCTTGTTAAAAGAATAGGTATTATACCAGGTATCGATATAAGCTGTTTCCGCAGGGGTTGGAACTCTTCTTGGGATTCCCAGCTGTTTCAGTACCGTAACATAGATGGAGTTGTAATTTTTAGATGCCACCTTGGCATCCTCCACATCCGTTATTCCGTTTTTATACCACTCCAGGGCGACAGCTTCGATATACCGGCAGCTTTTTTTGCCTATGGAAACACAGTATTCCACCAGATATTCCAATAAATCAGGAGAAAAGGATAATTCCTCATATATGTATAATAACGTGTTAATATCGCTTTGCGTTAATGGCTTTGCAAAATATATTTCTGTCTGATAGAGAAGATTTCCAAAATCTTCATCGTTTTTCTTTTCTTCGATAAATGCTGCCTTGTAGGATTTCTTCTTAGGTACGGTGCTTGAACGTCTGATTGCCTCCATCTCAGCAGCAGCTTCCTCCTTTTCCGGGTGGATGTCCGGGGAAGCCGTTTCTTCTTCCACCCCCAGCATAGACAACAGAGAGGCTTCCTCTTTGTCCGGAGCCTTTGGCGACAATGGCAGAATGGTAATACCCGTTAGCACTTTATCCGGGGTATAGTCCAATTGCAGGACGCCCTGTTTAATCCAGTAGCGGATGGCACGGCAGATATCCTTTTCCGTCAGGTTAAAATGGTCTGCAATGTCTGCTATGGTAATGGCACGGCCGCTGTTTAACAGGCGGATAAGGTATAGATAAACCTTCACAAATTCGCCGTTTGCTTCTGTCATATAGTAATCAATAAAGAAATTTGAAACAGCAGAATATGTTTCGTGATTTTTTGTTGTAATTGTAATTGTTTCCACCTGTTTCTCCTCCCTTTATGCCTGTTCTGCCTCTTAAGGCAGAATTGGATTTTCATAAGCATAGGAATTATAACACAGCGCTTTTGAAAAGAAAATAGAACGTCTGTTTCCCACTATGCGGGAGGAAAAAATGTGGATAATGTGGATAGTGTGGATATATAGTTGACATAACTTTGACCTGGGCATACAAGATTAAAAACCGTGTACTGTCAGGTTTATATTATGTAAATAAAAATATCCACAATCTTATCCTGTCAAGTGGAAATTTATAGATTGTGGATATTGTGTAAAACTATTTGCCAAGCAGCTCTTCGCCAATTAAATAAACATCTCCGGCTCCCATAGTTATCAACAAATCATTTTTTTTGCAATTTTTTAATAAATAATTTTCAACTGCGTCAAAGGAACTGAAATATTTTGCATCTGTGCCATATTGTTTAATCCGTTCAGCTAAATCCTTTGCATGAACCAGACCTGTGTCCGCTTCTCTTGCAGCGTAAATATCAATTACAATGACATGGTCAAAGCCCTTTAGTGCGTCCGCAAATTCTTCAAATAACGCCTTTGTCCGGGTATAGGTGTGTGGCTGAAATACTACCCAGAGCTCATTGTGGGGAGTATGACTTGCAGTGGTAAGGGTTGCCTTAATTTCGGTAGGATGGTGGGCATAGTCATCTATGACAGTGACATTGCCAAGGGTTCCCTTTAATTCAAACCGTCTGTGGGCGCCGCCAAAGCATGCCAGTCCGGAGAGGGAATACTCCCTGTCAATATCCAGCAAATCCGCTACCGCGATAGCTGCCAGAGAGTTGGTAACATTATGCAGTCCTCCGATGTTTAAATGAATCCGTTCCTGTGCAATTCCATCAACCATTAAAGTGTAATTCATATGTCCCTTTTCATCCGCTTCAATGTCGGCAGCAGAGTATTTGTTGGTGTCCGCCGTGCCAAAGGTGAGGATGTTGCATTGTAAACCGTTGGTAATGCGGGACAGGCAGTCCATATCACCGTTTACCACCAGGGTTCCGTTGTCCGGGAGATTGGCGGCAAAGGTGTGGAAGCTTTCGATTATTTCATCAATACCACTGAAGAAATCCAGATGGTCGGCATCCACATTCAGGATAATACTGATATAAGGGTAAAATGCATGGAAGCTGTTGGTATATTCACATGCCTCCGTTACGAAGTAATCCGAATTTCCCACCCGGACATTTCCACCGATGGAATCCAGAATACCGCCAACAGAGATGGTAGGGTCTGTATCCGCTTCCATAAAAATCTGGCTTAGCATGGATGTGGTAGTGGTCTTTCCGTGGGTGCCGGCTACAGCTACGGAATATTTGTAGTTGTTCATAATCTGCCCCAGCAGCTGTGCCCTTGTAAGCATTGGAATATTTTTTGCTTTGCAGGCGGCAAACTCCGGATTGTCTGCATGGACTGCTGCGGTGTATACTACTAAATCAATATCGTCTGTAATATTCTCGGCACATTGTCCGATATTAACCATGGCTCCCATTGCAATCAGTTTATCCACAATCTCGGAGCTTTTGGCATCGGAGCCGCTGATTGTAAAATTTTCTTTTAATAAGATTTCGGCTAATCCGCTCATGCTGATTCCGCCGATACCAATAAAATGTACGTGAATAGGCTTTTTAAAATCAATCTGATACATAGATTTTTCCTTCTTCCATAAAAAATAGTTTAGCTAGAATGATTATAATATAAGGTAAAAAGTTTTACAAGGGGCGGTCAGGGGATAATGGGAAAGGATTGTATTTTGGGAGAAATTGTTTTATGATAAGAGGCAGAAGAAACGGAAACTGGCAAGGAGTAAATGCATGGCTGAGAAATACATAATGATTCACGATATTATGAGTGAACACAAGGACCGGATGCTGAATTTAAAAAAATACTATCCTTTTTTTGTGCTGTGTGAAACCACATTTTCGCAGTATAAAGAGGGAAAATATATGGAGCTTGATATGGGTTATATTACCATGGCTACTCTGCGTTTTTTTATCAATGAGAATAACTTCCATGAGAGTGAAATTACCTATGACCAGTATGAGGGCTTTCTCTCGGAGCTTCTCAAAAGGGAATTCCGGCTGGAGCTGGATGCAGAGGAGGAAAAAGAGCTCATTGGCTATATTTTTGACAAGATAAAAAACGATGGCAGGGCATTTACGTTTCCGTATTTTGACCCGGAGGAAAAAAAGAAAAAGACCGCCCGGGTGAAGCTGATTGACAGCCGGATTGTGGACGGCGTAGTGCTTTATCATGTAACCACGGATGGAATTGAATTTTATCTGGATACGAAAGAGATTAAGGAGGAGAGCAATATTTCCGTCCAGCAGCTGCTGCTGGAAAAAATGATTCAGTCGGAAAATTTTGCCGGTGGAATCGAAGTTGTGAGGCGGATTAATAATGAGGTGAATAAGCTTGCCCTGCAGAAGAAGGAGGTTCTGGATTTACTGAGCTATGATGTGTTTTCCGGGGCAAAGGCAAGCGAGGAATACATGGAAACCGTGGCGAAGTGGTTTGATGACGAGTCAAAGCTGTTTGAGAAGAACCGCGCATTGATTGATAAAGCCTTTCAGAAGGCAAATATGGCGAATACTGCAATATTAAGTGAAATCCATAAGCTGGATACGGAGCTGAAAAGGACGATTATTAAACACGGGCAGCTGATTAAGGAGACTATTGAGCTGCAGAGCATTGCAGATGAAATGATTGCCAGAGCCAAGCTTAGAAAGCTGCGCCCGGTATTTAATTTCCGCGATGCCTTAAAAAAGGTCATGGATGACGATAAGCCGGAGCGGTTAGGGGCACTGGTGCAGCCTCTGTTTATGCCAAAGCTGAATAAAACATTTGCGGTGGAGAATATAGACCGGATGCTGGAGAGCAGGATGGACAGTGGGGATGTAAGCGAGAAGGTGGAGAAACGCCGGGTAGATGCGGATTATGTGTTTGAGGATGAGGTGGAAGAGACAAGAATTGCGGGAAACTTTGGCAGACTGTTTGCAGAATTGCTGGAACAGCTGTGGAAGCACGGAAAGACCACCTTGCCGGAGCTTATGGCGATATATGAGATTAAATTCGGAAAAGAGATATATACCAACGGAGATGTCTATTCCTTTCTGGTGCATCTGGCGCAGAAGGACAGGTACGATTTAAAGAAAATGCAGGACAAGCAGGATACCTTTTTAGAGGGGCTGGTTATAGACAAATTGACCATTGAGAAGAAGGACCAGTATGGCAGCATGGTATTCCAGATTGTGTTCAGCCCGGAGAAGGTGCTGGAATTTGGAGAGGGAAGAGATAAGGGCTTTGCCATTACGGATATGCAGTTTGAGGTTGTAGCATAATGATATGGCGGAATGAAAAATTACCCCTGGAGATTGAAAAAAAGCAGTCTCCAGGGGCTTTACTTTACAAAAAGACATGCATATAAAACTTTATGTAAAATATACTTGACAAAATGTAAATAATGAAATATACTCATAAACAAGTTAGAAAAGCATTTTCAATTAAATGAGAACAGAGTGAGGAGGGTTCCGTATGAAGCTGGAAGTAAAAAATATTACAAAATCCTTTGGAGAGAAAGAAATCCTGAAAGGTATTTCCTTTTCGGTGGAAAGCGGCAGGGCGCTGGGACTGCTGGGAAGAAATGGAGCGGGAAAGACAACAACCATCCGCATTTTAATGGATGTGTTTCATGGCAACAGTGGAGAGCTTCTTTTAGACGGTGAGAAATTTGACCAGAGAAAGGTTCAGATTGGTTATCTGCCGGAGGAGAGGGGGTTGTACCCAAAGAGAGAGGTATTAGAGCAGATGGTGTATCTGGCAAGGCTCCGGGGCATCAGTAAGAGCCAGGCAGTGGCAAATGCCAGAAAATGGCTTGAACGGCTGGAGGTTCTTCAATATGAGAAAAAGCTGCTGGAGACATTATCAAAGGGAAACCAGCAGAAGGTACAGCTTGCGTCCACACTGGTGTGTGACCCGGAAATCGTTATTTTAGATGAACCCTTTAGCGGTCTGGACCCAGTTAATTCCCAGATTTTACAGGATGTGGTAAAGGAATTAATTGCAGAGGGGAAAATCGTTATTTTTTCCAGCCATCAGATGAGTTATGTGGAAGAATTTTGCGAGGACATTGTCATTATCAACCAGGGAGAAGTGGTACTTAAGGGAAATCTGTCCGCCATTAAAAGAGAATTTGGAAAGAACCAGCTGGTTCTCAGTGCCAATGGTATTTCACAGGCGGACATGGAACAGCTTTTGAGACAGCAGCTGGCGGATTTGGTTGAGATAACCGGCAGAACAAAAGAGGATGTAATTGTAAGACTGCTGGAGGGAATTACGAGAAAGCAGCTGTTTCAGAGACTGGCACAGATGGATGAATTGGAAATGGAACATTTTGAGAGCTATAAACCGTCTCTCAATGATATTTTTGTGGCTAAGGCAGGTGAGGAATAATGAAGCGTTTTATAACAGTATTTGAATTTGAACTGATGAGTTACATTAAGAATAAATCTTTTATGATTACAACAATTTTAATGGCAGTATTGCTTGGAGCGGTTATGTTTTTGCCAAGATTTATTGACATGTCTGATATACTGGGAACAGAGACTGCCGAAAGCAGGGAGGAAGCTGCCGGTGGGCAGGAGGAACAGAGTGACGAGGCTGTGGCAAGACTTGGAATTGTGGATGAAAACCGGATTTTTTCAGACCCGTCCATTTTAGAACAGGCATTTGGAGATGCCGAATTCGTTTTCATGACAGACAGGGAAGAACTGAAAAGTGCTGTTACCAAAGAGGAGGTTGATGCCGGTTTTTATGTTATGGATGACAGGAGCTATCAGTATTATGTGCTGAACCGGGATATGTCGGATGAAAACCAGGCTATATTCAGTGAAATATTATCGCTGGTTCATAAGCAGAACTACTGTGAAGAGCAAAACCTTGATTATGAAACCTTTGCGGCGGGGTATGAGGCTCCGGTTCAATGCGAGGAGGAGATACTGGGCAAGGATGCGGCAGATAATTTCTGGTATTGTTATGCCCTGGTTATTGTCATTTTTATGGTAATCATTTTGTATGGCGTTATGATTGCGACTTCTGTCACCACAGAAAAAAGCAACCGTTCCATTGAGGTACTGGTGACCAGTATTGATTCAAAATACCTGCTCTTTGGTAAGGTATTTGCAGGTGCGGCAGCAGTAATTGTCCAGCTGGCATTGATTCTCGGGGCAGTGCTTATCGGTTATGGAATGAATCATGCGGCATGGGGAGATAAGCTGGATATGCTGCTGGATATTCCGGCAGATGTTCTGGCAGCCTTTGCAGTGTTTGGAATTGGAGGTTTTCTGTTCTATGCGTTCCTGTATGGCGCTATGGGTGCCCTGGTATCTAAGACGGAGGATATTAACAAAACAGCCGGTACATTACAGATGGTTATTATGCTTGTGTACTTTGCAGTGCTGTTCTCACTGCAGAATCCGGATGGTATGGTTATAAGGGTCTGCTCCTTCCTTCCGTTTTCATCCTATTCTGCAATGTTTGTAAGAATCGGAATGGGAAAGGTAGCGCCATGGGAGGTTGTGGTGTCAGCTGTCATATTGTTTGCCTCCGTCTTCTTTGTGGGATGGCTTGCGGCAAAGATTTACCGGATGGGAACCCTGCGGTATGGTAACCCAATTAAGCTTGGCAGGGCATTAAAGGATATGAAAAATGCAGAGTAGACATAAGGACCAGGCGGAGTGGCAGATATATAGTAAAGTTGGCGGAGTCAGGAGGGGATGCATAATGAAAAGAGCAAAAAGGATTGTATATTTAATAATGGTAATGATGGCAGGCGCTTTTACTACCGGCTGTGGTAAAACAGAGGGTCAGAATCTTCTGGGTTTTGTTTGTGGCATTTTATGTGGTCTTGTTCTTATCAGATTTATGGCATGGATTGTCTCTAAATTAGGGGGCAGAATAGCGACCAGATGCAGGAAGGACTCCTATGATGAACGCCAGCTGCTGGCAAGAGGGCAGGCTTATAAAACGGCATTTTTTACATTGCTGTTTTATACCATGGCAGTTTCCCTGCTGGATGATATATTCGCAATCTCAATATTTATGTCCTTTTGCGGAATCTGGATTGGCATTGCTTTGTCCATTATGGTTTTTGCAGTAATCTGTATCTTAAAGGATGCATATATGTCACTGTATGAAAATATCAGGGGTATTATTATGGTATTTTCCATTGTTGGAATCCTGAATATTGCAGTTGGAATCCGGACGATTCTGGAAGGGCGTCCGTTGCTGGATGATGGAGCTATTTCGGTAGAATGGACCAATCTAGTGGTGGGAATTTTGTTTCTTGTTATCCTGATTGTTTTTTGCGGAAAGGTGATTTATAATAAAAAACAGTTTGAAGAGGAAGCTGAAGATGAGGAGAGCCGCCTATGAAAAATTTGAAAATGAAATCCGCCAGGGCTGCTCTTGATATGTCACAGCAGGATTTGGCGACAGCGGTTAACGTTTCCAGGCAGACCATCAATGCCATTGAAAAAGGGGATTATAATCCCACCATCAACCTTTGCAGGGCGATATGCAAGGTGCTTGGCAGGACATTGGATGAGTTGTTCTGGGAGGAATAACGCAGAATAGAGGGAAAACAGATGGCAGCAAATGAGAAATATCCAGAGTTTACAAAAGAAATGAAGAAGACACATACTATTTTGATTCCGAATGCTATTCCGGTGCATTTCAGCATTATGGGTTCTGTTTTCAGGGAAAACGGATATCATATTGCATTCTTGAATTATTCTGGCCAGAAGATTGTGGATACAGGTTTAAAATATGTTCATAATGATACTTGCTATCCGGCAATTATTGTAATTGGGCAGCTTATTTATGCATTGGAATCCGGCGATTATGACCCTGAGAAAACGGCGTTGATGCTGTATCAGACAGGGGGCGGATGCCGGGCTTCTAACTATGTACACCTGCTTCGGAAAGCCCTTAAGGCAGCGGGGTATGCACAGGTACCGGTGGTGTCAATCAATTTTGGAGGAATTGAGAAAAACAGCGGCTTTAAGGTGACGGCGCCTATGTTTCTGAAAGGATTAATTTCATGGCTGTATGGAGATTTTTTGATGCTGCTTCGCAATCAGGTTCTTCCATATGAGGTGGAAAATGGAACCTGTAAGAAGCTGGTGGAAAAATGGACGGAGAAGCTTACGGCACAGTTCCGTCATAACAAAGGGATAACAAAGAGGGCAATTACCCGCAATTTTGCTGAAATTGCAGAGGATTTCAGCAGGGTGGAGATTCGGAAGACAGACAAGCCAAAGGTGGGTATCGTCGGCGAGCTGTATGTAAAGTATGCGGATTTTGGAAATAATCATTTACTGGATTTTCTGGTGGAGCAGGGTGCGGAGGTCATGGTGCCGGGAATTCTTGGATTCGCTCTGTACAGCCTGAACATAGGAATGGAAAACGGGCGTTTGTACGGGGATAAGAAGGGGGTTCCCTTTAGCTGGTTTGCAGTCCGGTATGTTGAAAAGCTGGAGAGCATTATGCTGTCTGTCCTGAAAGCTTACCCACAGTTTGACACACCTGTGCCCTTTAAAATGCTGAAGGATTTTGGAGACGAAACAATCAACCGTGGTGTGTGCATGGGCGAAGGGTGGCTGTTGACGGCAGAAATGGCAGAGCTGATTGATAAAGGGTATAATAATATTGTATGCGTGCAGCCTTTTGGATGCCTGCCCAACCATATTGTGGGGAAAGGCATGATTCGGAAGCTTCGGGAACAGTATCCGGAGGCGAATATCTGTGCCATTGATTATGATGCCGGTGCAACAAAAGTAAATCAGGAAAACCGGATTAAACTGATGCTTTCCCTGGCAAACGAGGGGCTTTCCTCCTGAATGCGGCATAATTTGCAATAAAGGGGTACAAGTGTGAAAATCATACTTGTACTTTTTTTGTAAGTATGGGAAAATAAAGAATAGTGCATTTTATGATAAAGGAAGCAAGCATATGGAGATGAAAAATTTAGAAAAAGCCATGGATATATATGCCAGGCTGATAACCGGAGAGGAAATTAAACGCAGCGGCGCCAATGGTAATCTGTATGACGATTACTATGGCAATGCAGAGGTGTATGAAATTGTTGGAGTCATCTTAAAAAAATTAAATCTGAACATATATGAATATAAGGAAAGTCTTTTTCTTTCCGCAGGGGAAAATAACCGCATATTTGGTTATACCAATGAAGAGCTGAAAAGGATTATGGGACTTCGGTATAACAGGGAGCTGTATCTTTGCTATTTTATCATGTATGAGATTTTACTGGCGTTCTATTCGGATTCCGCCTCTTACCAGTTTAAGGAATATATAAGGATAGAGACGGTTATGGATGAGGTTACAAAGGCGCTTTCCGTTTTCACAAAGGATATTGCGGTTTATGATTTAGAGGAGGAAGAGCAGGAAAGCTTTCGGGCAGTAGCCCTGCTATGGGACGAGCTTCCGGCAAGTACCCTGGAAGGACAGGAGGAAATCCGTGCATCCCGTGCATCGAAAGCGAGCCTGGTAAAGCTGACATTTAATTTTCTGGTAAATGAGAATTTATTTGTAGAGGTAAATAAACGCTATTATCCAACGGAACGCTTTAAGGCAATTGTGGAGCATTATTTTGAGGAGTACCGGGGACAGATTTATGATGCGCTGTCAGGAGAAAATACAGATACAGAGGTTTAAGCTATGCCAAATATTAATCGAATTCGTGTAAATAATGTCAAATACAACTTTGGAACCCAGGGATATGATGATTTTTCCATGCGAATGTACGGGAAAAACACATTGTACGACCTGGCGAATGGTGGCGGCAAGAGTGTGCTGATGCTGCTCCTGTTACAGAATCTGATTCCAAACTGCACCCTGGACGAGAAGCAGCCTATTGAGAAGCTGTTCCGGAATGGGGGCGGAAACACCACCATTCATTCTCTGGTGGAATGGCGGCTGGACGACAAGGATATCAGGGAAGGCTTCCGTTATATGACTACCGGTTTCTGCGCCCGCAAGGCAAAGGATATGGATACATCCGATAATGGGCAGCTGTCCCTTGCGGAAACGGGGAACGGAGATAAAGCAGCAGCATCCGGGGAAAATGCGGATGTGGGAAGGGACAGTGCGTCAATTGAGTATTTTAATTATTGTATTTTTTACCGGGATTATAATGAAAATGATATTGTGAATCTGCCGCTTCAAAACAGCAGGGAGCGGATAACCTATTCCGGTCTCAAAAGCTATCTCAAAGATTTGTCCAGGAAAAATCTGAACCTTAAGGTGTATGTCTTTGAGCGCAAGGGAGAATACCAGCGCTTTATCAGCCAGTATGGTCTGTTTGAGAGCCAGTGGGAGATAATAAGAGGAATTAATAAGACCGAGGGACATGTCCGGACCTATTTTGAGACCCACTATAAGACCACCCGTAAGGTGGTGGAGGATTTGCTGATTGAAGAGATTATTGAAAAGGCATTTCTTGTTAAAACAGAGCAAAATGATGTCAGCGAGGATATGGCAAAGACGCTTTTAGATATCAAAGACAAGTTAGTGGAGCTTTCCAGAAAAAAGAGTGAGATTGTAAATTTTGATAAAGAAACAGAGCTGATGCATCTGCTGGAGGGCAGAGTATCTTCTTTTCTGTCTCTTTATGAAGAAAAGGATAAGGTAGCCGGTACACTGGCAGATATTTATGTGACAGGCGAAGCACTGAGTGCACAGGGTGAGGAAGAGATTGCCCGGATGGAGGAGAAAAAGGCTGCCATGGAACAGCAGCTTATCTCGGAAAGAAGACGGATAGAGGGCTTAAAGATTATAAAGGACCAGTATGATTTAGAAGCTATCAAAAATGAAATGCAGATACTTTCCGGTCATGTTAACCAGGCATCACAGGAGCTTGACCAGGCAAAGGCGGAGCTGGATTTGAAGGAGAGCATCAATGACTACATACATTTTTTGGATGACAAGGCACAGATGGAGGAAAATCAGGCGGTAATTGCCGCTTCCAATGACGCAAATTCTGACCAGCTTTTCAAATTACACCAGTATGCGGCTCTTAAAAAGCAGATGGATGATGAAAAGTTAAAGGATATCAGAAGCCGTCTTGACAGCAGACAGCAGGAGCTTAAGCGGCTGTCTGAGGAGCTTAAGACCTTAACCCATGTTGCGGAAGAGGGCAGGATAGCCCTGGCGGTGGCAAAGAGCCATAAGGAGCATTTTAATGAAGAATACTTAAAGCGCATGGAAGAAATCGGCGCAGTCCGGAAAGAGATTTCGATTCTGGTGTTAAGTGATTTAAAGGATTTGATGAAAAGCTTAAAGGAGGAAGAGGCTGTGCTCCGGGAAAAGAAGGAGCAGGCGGAAGGCTCTTATTTGCTAGATGTACAGCAGCTGAACGAAAGGGAAAGAGCCCTCTATGTGGAACAGGAGAAGCTGGCAGCTTCACAGAAGGCTTTAGAAGAGGCGGAGGAGAAGAATAAGGAATATGTCCTAAACCAGGACCGCCTGAAAAAAATGGTTCAGATATATGGTGTGAAGGACATGGAAAGCCTCTATGATACCATTAAGGAGAGGGCATTTGACCACAGAGTGGCTGTTGCAGAACTGGAAAGAAAGATTGCAGGGGTAAACCGGCATTTGGAGCAGATTAAAGAAGGCAGAATTTTAGAGGAATCGGAGGCGGTTTCAAAGGTAAAGGATTATCTGGAGAGCCGGCACGGGGACTTTGCCCTGTCGGGAGTGGATTATCTGTCAGCCCTGCCGAAGGCTAACCGGGAGGAGCTGTTAACCCGTTTTCCAATGCTTCCCTATGGTGTGGTGACAAAGCAGTTTGATTTGGTGGAAGAGGACGAGCGTATTGGAACCATTGACCTTGGCAGCCAGGCAGTGCCAATCTATGACCAGAATGTCCTGGAATCTCCGTATGTTCCGGATGAACAGAGGGGCGTAGTACTGATTGCAAAGGACAGAAATACCTTTTTAAAGGAGGATGCCCTTGCCCTGGAAGCCACCCGTCTGGAAAAGAAATTGACGGAGCTGAATGAGGAATTAGAGCGTTTTGGGGAAATGCGTGCCACCTATGATGAGGATTTGGATTATACGGCGAAGCTTACGGATGCCGCTTTTCTGAATGCAGAAAATGAGGTGCAGGAGGGAAAGGAAAGGGTTCTGGAATATAAGCGCAGTATAGACAGTATAAATGCAGAGCTTGAGCGTATCCGTGCCCATGGTGAAAAGCAGAAGGAGGAGCTGGCAAGAGCGGAGGAGACATTGCTGGCAAACCAGGGGGAGCAGGTTAAGCTGGCAGGCATTGAAGCAAAAAGTGATTTGGCAGAGGACACCAAAAAACAGCTGGATTTTTATACAGCCGAGGTGAAGCGTCTGGAAAGTGATACTGCAAAGGCAGAGTCGGAGCGGGAGACGGCAGCCCTTAAGGCAGAGGAGTTGAACCAGCAGATATCCCATATGGAGAAGCAGATTGCAGAGGTGCTTTCTGACTGGGAAACGGTATATAAGGACTACTATGTGGAACAGGAATATAAATTAACTGCGGTTAATATTTCTGAGGAACAGTTAAAGGCAGAGTTTCTGGCTGCAAAAGCAGTGGTGGAGCAGGCTACGGTTGTGCTGGAGGATAAGAAAAAGCTGATTGCCACCTTACAGGACAGTATGCAGCGGGAGCTTAAGATTATTGAGCGCCGGGGCGTTAAGGCTGGGGTATTGGAGCAGCTTAAGGCTTCCGGTGAGCTGCATCCGGTGGATGAGGAATTTATTAACCGTCTGAGTATGCATTTATCCCAGATTGGGGTGCGGTGCGACCAGCTAAAAAGTGATTATAAAAAGAAGGAGCATGAGGCGACAAAGCTGGAGGGACGCATTGAACAGGCAGTCCAGGCGTTAAGGGAACGGTTTGGAGAGCAGGCTTTAGAAGAGCTTTCCGGTTTGTCCGGAAAACAGAATGGAACGGATGCTTTAGCAAATACAGGGGTCACAAGGGAAGAGGCTGTGCAGGCAATTGCCGAGGGAGACCGGATTCTTAAGAACCTTCAGGAGAAGATGCGGGATTTCCAGAAGGAATACCAGCAGTATGTGAAAAACAACAGCGTCATAACGGACCTCTATAAGGATGTAAAACGTATTGTGGAAGGTGAAGAGCTGGACACCTCCAATGCGGTTATTCTTGTGAAGGAGCAGGAGGAAATCCGTGAAATCTTCGAGGAATGTCTGCTACAGTATGATAAGAGCAGCAAGGCACTGGCAAGGGCAAAGCAGGAGCTTCTGAATTATAAAACACAGACAGCAAACACCCTGTTTGCCATGGGCGCATTTGAATTGTCCACCTCTATTAAGGATGATGTTGAGGTGCCGGAGAGCTACAGTGACGCCAGGGCACTGCTTTCCAATATCCGGGAAATGATATCCTATATTGTTCTGGAAAAGGAACGTGTGGAGCAGGGAATCGAAGATATGGAAGCCATTAAGAATAATTTTGAAAATCAGTGTATTGAGCGGTGTAAGGATGTGCGCACAGAACTGGATAAGCTTCCGAAATTATCCCGGATTCAGCTGGACGGCGAAATGATACAGATGGTAACCCTTACGATTCCATATGTGAAGGAAGAATTTATAAAGCAGAGAATGTCAGATTATATTGATGAGGTGGTAAATGGTGCGGACCGGTTTCAGGATAATAATGACCGCATAAAATACATGAAGAACCAGCTGCTGTTAAAGAAGCTTTTCGGCGTAATGGTTACAGATATGAATGCCATCCGGTTAAAGCTCTATAAGCGGGAGCGCATGAAGGAGCAGAGCCGCTATCTCCGCTATGAGGAGGCGGTTGGAAGTACCGGGCAGTCCCAGGGTATATACATCCAGTTTCTGGTGTCCATCATCAATTATATTTCCGGAATGTATGCACCGGAGGCGGAAGCCAGTGAATTGAAAAAGGTTATCTTTATCGATAATCCTTTTGGCGCCGCAAAGGATATCTATATATGGGAGCCGATTTTTGAACTGCTGAAAACCAATAATGTACAGCTGATTGTCCCAGCCCGTGGTGCAACACCGGCGATTACCAACCGGTTTGATGTAAATTATATTTTAGGGCAGCAGCTGGTTGGAGGCAGACAGCAGACTGTGGTGGTGGATTACAGAAGCCAGGTGGCACAGGAGGAGCTGGAGTATGAGAATCTGGAGTATAGCCAGGGAACCTTTGACTTTATCTGATTATTGGCAATGCTTACTTTGAAATTGAGTATTCACTGCACATATGATAAAATGAAGCTGTGTCCGGAAGGATACAATATGGATGGAAGAGAGGAAGAAACATGAAGAATAAATCAGTATTAATTTTGGCGGCATTTTTAGCGGCAGGATTAACGGGCTGTACCGTTAATCAAACCCAGCCGGAGCAGGAGCCGGACAGTGAGGTTACGACAGAGATTGCAGAGGATACGGAGTCCGTCAGTGAGGAGAGCTCTTCCGAAACACAGGAAGAGAAAACGGAGGCTGCAGAGAGCACGGAGCAGGAGGAGAGCACAGAGAGCAGGGTCACAATTTCCTATGAAACCCTGCAGGATGACAGAACCCTGGCGGATGGAACCGTCATTGTATCGGCTTCTTATCAGAAACCGACGGTAACGGTGGAGGGAAATGAGGCTGCAACGGCGGCAATTAAGCAGGAATTTGACAGCGATGAAGAGGCATTTAATATCAGGGTAGACGAGATTGAGGCGGAGGCAGGAGCTTACTTTACGGAAGGCACAGGTGAAGAAGCGATGCCTTATGCGAATGAAGTAAATTATACGGAAAAAAGAGCCGATGGCAGAATTATTTCCTTTGAGAGGAGTAATTATTCCAATTTAGGAGGTGTCCACGGTAATACCTATGTAAGCGGGCTGAATTTTGATACCCAGACCGGGGCAAGGCTGACTTTGGACGACATTACGGATGACAGGGAAAGCTTCCTTGCAGCGGCAAAGGAGTATGTGCTGTCACTTTGCGAATCCGATGCCTATAAGGACCGCCTGGTTCCGGAATACCAGGACTATCTGGATGATATTTTACAGGAGGATTTATGGTATCTGGATGAAGAGGGAATTACCTTTATTGCAAACACCTATACATTGGCAGCCTATGCAGAGGGTACACTGCGGTTTACCGTTCCCTATGAGAATTTAAATGGTCTGAAGGCAGAATATAGCAAGTAAAAGAATAAGTTTTTGTTTTGGTTTTAAGAACAGGAGGGAGCGGCATGCAGGCAGTATTGGAAAATGATAAATGGAAGGTGGCCATTAACCACTTTGGGGCAGAGCTTTGTAGTATAGTAAAAAAAGAAACCGGAGTGGAATATGTGTGGAATGGGGATGAGAGATTCTGGAAACGGAGTGCCCCGGTTTTATTTCCTTTTGTGGGCAGCTTGAAAAACAAGGAGTTTTTGTATGGAGATAAGGCATATCCCATGGGACAGCATGGCTTTGCCAGGGATATGGAATTTTCCCTTGTGTCCAATGATGGAAGGCAGGCATGGTTTTCGTTAAGCTCTGATGATACAACCTATGAAAAATATCCCTTTGCATTTACACTGGAAATCGGATACGTGTTAACGGATAATACCATAAAGGTTATCTGGAGGGTGATAAATGAGGATGAAAAGCAGATGTATTTTTCCATTGGGGGACATCCGGCATTTATGTGTCCTCTGGATGGTGAGGGCAGGCAGACGGACTATTTTATTGCCTTTGACTCCGATAAAAATCTGGTCTATTCCAAGCTCAGTGAAAACGGACTGGTGTATAAGAAGGATAATATTCTGGAAACTAACGGGGGGAAAATGCAGATAACAGAGAATCTGTTTGATGAGGATGCCCTGGTGGTGGAAGGCGGACAGGTCCACAGAGTTTCTCTCTGTAAGCCGGATGGAATCCCATATCTTACGGTAACCTTTGATGCGCCGTTATTTGGACTATGGTCTCCGGCAAAGAAAAATGCGCCGTTTATCTGTATTGAGCCATGGTATGGGCGGTGTGACAGTGAGGCATTTACAGGGACACTGGAAGAGAGAGAGTATGGCAGCAGCCTTGCGCCTCATGAGAGCTTTGAAGCAGCATTTGAGATTCAGGTCGTATAACCGGATAAAAGCTATCCTCTATTATTGGTAGGGAATAGCTTTTTGTTGTTTATTTTATTTAACCATGTTCATAAAATAATTATTATTTGAACGATTATATATTGAAAATATGGATAAAGTAGAATATAATAAAAACAATTTTACTTTGCCGGGAAGTGGATAAGGAGAACAACATGAGTGTTAGAGCAACTGCAGCGGTATGGGCTGGCAAGTTTACAACAAAGATTTTAAAATTAGCAGGAAGTGGCGGAACTTCATTGCCGGGAAAGGTGGTTTTGAAAATCTGCCCGGATATTCTGGGACATCTGGCGAAGAATATGAAGATTATCTGTGTGACAGGAACCAATGGGAAGACAACCACCTGCCATGTGATAAGGGATATGATTGAAGCCAACGGCAATACGGTGTTTTGCAATGATGCGGGAGCGAACCTGTTAGGAGGGATTGTGTCTGCTTTTGTTGGAGCTGCCACCCTTGGCGGCAGGGTAAAGACCGATTATGCCCTGCTGGAGTGTGACGAAGCCGCTCTCAAATCCATAGTAGAGCATTTTGGAGATTTGGATGTGACGGCAGTTGTGACCAATGTATTCCGGGACCAGTTAGACCGGTATGGTGAGGTGCTGACCACCGTTAATAAGATTCGTGCAGGGCTGGAGCAGCTGCCTGATGTGAAGCTGGTACTGAATGCAGACTGTTCCCTGACCACTTCTTTAAAGGATTTATCGAATAGTGGAATCTATTATTTTGGCGTGAACGGTCCTTTGTATGAAGGAACCTCTTCTGATATTTCGGATGCGGTTTACTGTATTCACTGCAAGACCAAATATCAATATCATTACCATACCTTTGGCCACCTGGGCGGTTTTTACTGTGAAAAATGTGGCTATAAACGGCAGACACCGGATGTGGCGCTGACAAGGGTATGCGAGTGGAGAGATGGCTCAGAAGTAGTTGAGATGGAGGTTTTCGGAAAGAAGCTGCAGGCAGAGGTTATGCTGCCGGGCGGCTATAATTTGTATAATGCACTGGCAGCCACTGCTGTGGCACATTTGATTGGACTGCCGGAGGATAAGATTGCTTCTGTGCTTGGAAGCCTGACCACTCATTTTGGACGGATGGAGCAGGTACAGCTGGGAAACAGCTCCCTGAATATGGTTCTGGTAAAGAATCCGGCAGGCTTTAACGAGGTGCTGCAGTTTCTGATTCAGCAGCGGCCTGCAGGGAATATTGTGTTTGGTCTCAATGATAACTATGCAGACGGCAAGGACATCTCATGGATTTATGATGTGGAATTTGAACGTCTGACCGAAGCGGCAGCGGGGGCGAAGCATTTCTATTTTACCGGAAAGCGTGCTTATGATATGCAGCTTCGTTTAAAATATGCGGATTTTGATACGGATAAGTTCAGTGTGGAAAAGGATTATAAGACTTTGATTACACAGTTAGAGCAGTCCGGTGAGCAGACATTTCTGGTACTTTCCTATACCTGTATGCTGGAATTCCGGGACAAGCTGAGTGAATTTGTCCCCCTTAAGAAATATTCGCGAGAGCAATGAGCAGTGCGTCAGGAAAAATAGACTGGCTGCCGTTGTGCTTGCACAAAAGGCAGTCTGTCTATTTTTCCTGACATAGGGCGAACGCCCGCGGCCGAGATGAAGCGGAGCGGAATCGAGGTTGGCACTGCGCACTGCGGGGAAGGGAAACCCCGCAACCAGACTAAAATATAAAAGGAGAAAAAAATGGGCAATACAAGCTTACACATTTGTCATTTATACTATGATATATTAAACCTCTATGGAGATAACGGTAACATCCGCACCATGGAAAAACGGCTGGCATGGCGTGGAATTGGCTCAGAGGTAACAAGATTATCCTTTGGTGAGGTGAATCCTGACCAGCAATATGACATCATTTTTATTGGCGGCGGACAGGATTTTGAGCAGGAGCTTTTAGTAAAGGATTTGTTTGCCTACAAGGCGGAATGGCTGAAAAATGAGATTGAAAAGGGAACGGTTATCCTGGGGATTTGCGGCGGCTACCAGATGCTGGGAAAATATTATGAGGCGGCAGACGGTACAAGGGTAGATTTTCTTGGAGGAATTGATGTATATACTACAGCCTCCGATAAGCGTATGATTGGTAATTTTGTCTATGAATACACCAGGGATGACGGAGAGACATTTCCGATTGTGGGCTTTGAGAATCACAATGGGCAGACCTGGCTGGGAGATAAGGTGAAGCCCATGGGAAAGATTGTCAAGGGTTATGGCAACAACGGAGAGGATGGAACAGAGGGAGCGCGCTATAAGAATGTCTTTGCAACCTATTCCCATGGACCGTTATTGCCGAAAAATGCAAGAATTGCAGATGAACTGTTGGAGATTGCCTATATGCGCAAATATGGTGAGAAGCTTCCGGAGCTTGAGCATGTGATGGAGGATGCGGCTTTGAATGATATTAAAAGCCAGCTGGGATGTTAGCAGCTTTTTGCTGCCAGCGGCATAAGATAAGAGTAGCACTTTAATATAAAATGGGGAAGGATGATAACATGATATCAATATTATCCAAAATATTTATAAGAGGGAAAGAGGGTTCTGCTAAGCGTAAGGCATACGGAACTCTTTGCAGTATTGTGGGAATTTTATTAAATGTATTTTTGTTTGCAGGAAAATATTTTGCGGGAATCATCAGCGGTTCCGTTGCAATCACGGCAGATGCATTTAATAATCTGTCAGACGCCGGTTCTTCTTTTATCACTCTGGTGGGGTTTCTTTTTGCGGGAAAAAAGCCGGACCCGGACCATCCGTTTGGACATGGGCGGTTTGAGTATATTTCGGGATTTGTGGTATCAATTGCGATTTTGTTAATGGGCTTTGAACTGCTTCGCAGCTCTGTGGACAAAATTATCCATCCAAAGCCGGTGGATACCAGTACGCTGACCATGGTGATTCTACTGGTTTCCATTGCAGTAAAGCTTTATATGGCATTTTATAACCGTTCTGTGGGCAGGAAAATCGGTTCTGCCGCCATGGAGGCGACAGCGATTGATTCGTTGTCGGATTCCGTTGCCACAACCGTTGTTCTCCTTGCCATGCTTGTTATGCGGTTTGCAGGCATAAATATTGACGGAGTGTGCGGTGTGCTGGTGGCAGTGTTCATTTTATATGCCGGTATTCGTGCAGCAAAGGAAACCCTTGACCCGTTAATGGGATTAGCTCCGGATAAGGAATTTGTAGAACAGGTTGAACAGATTGTGATGTCCCATGACATGGTTAAGGGAATCCATGACCTGGTAGTCCACGATTATGGTCCGGGAAGGCGTATGATTTCACTGCATGCAGAGGTTCCGGGAGACCATGATATCTTTGAGATACATGATTTGATTGACCGGATTGAGCGGGAGCTGGATGAAAAACTGGTTTGTGAAGCAGTAATTCATATGGACCCCATCGAGACAGATAACGAAGAGGTTGCCAGGATGCGGGATTTGGTAGCCGGACAGGTAAAATTAATTGATGACAGAATGACAATACATGATTTCCGTATGGTGACAGGAAATACCCATACCAATCTGATTTTTGACGCAGTGGCGCCCTATGATTTGAAAATGAGTACGGAACAGGTTAAGAATAAGATTGAAGAACTGGTGCAGGATTTAGAGGGAAATTATTATGCAGTAGTACATATCGACCAGAGTTATATATAGCGGAAGGTTGTTTTTTTGCAGGGGACGACAGATAAAAAATACAGGGAGGCTTTGTGGGGAGAGAAGAAAAACGTGTAATGCGGATATTATATATTTTAAAAATACTGTGGGAGGAGACGGACGAGGCGCATCCGATGTCCGCAGCCCGGCTTTCAAAGCAGATGGAACAGTATGGCGTCAGCTGCGAGCGGAAAGCGGTTTACCGGTATCTGGAGGAGCTGGCAGAGTTTGGCTTTGACATTGTGAGAACAAAGCAGGGGGCATATCTTGCCGGCAGACAGTTTGAATTGCCGGAGCTAAAGCTTTTAGCGGATGCAGTGCAGGCTTCCAAATTCATCACGGCAAAAAAGTCGGAGGAGCTTATTTGCAAGCTTGGAAGGCTGCTGAGCCGTCATGACAGCGATAGGTTAAGGCGGCAGATATACATAAAGAACCGTGCCAAAACCATGAACGAAAGCATCTATTACAATGTGGATGCTGTCTTTGAGGGAATACAGAAAAACTGCCAGATTACCTTCACCTACTGGAATTGGAATATGGAAAAGGAAATGCAGGCAAAGCATAACGGGAAAAAATATGTGATTTCGCCCTGGATTCTGATTTGGGAGGATGAGAAATATTATCTGGTGGGTTATGACGAAGAGGCAGACCGGTTAAAGCATTTCCGGGTGGATAAAATGCGGCAGATTACTGTCCGGGAAAAGCCCCGGATGGGGAGAGAGCTGTTTGAACAATTGAAATTGTCCTCCTACTCTGTTTCCACCTTTGGGATGTTTCAGGGCAGGCAGGAGACAGTGATCCTGCTGGCAGACCGGGAACTGGCAGGGGTTGTGATTGACCGATTTGGAAAGGCTGTGTGGATGCATCCGGTAAGTGAGGAGCATTTCACTGCCACGGTTGAAGTGGAGGTAAGCAACCAGTTTTTTGGATGGATTGCCGGGTTAGGAGGCAGGGTAAGGATAACAGCACCGGACTGGGTGGCGGAAGAATACAAGAAGCTGATACTTCAGCTTATGCAAAGTATGGATGAAAACGGGGTGTAAGAAATGAAAAAATATTTAATGGCGCTGGACCAGGGTACAACAAGCTCCCGGTGCATTATATTTGATAAAAAGGGGAATATTATTTCCATGGCACAAAAGGAATTTACCCAGTATTTTCCGCAGTCAGGCTGGGTAGAGCATGATGCCAATGAAATATGGGCATCCCAGATGGGGGTTATGGCAGAGGCAATGGCGAAATGCTCTATGGAGCCAGAGGAAATTGCGGCTATCGGAATTACCAATCAGCGGGAGACAACCATTGTGTGGGACAGAGAGACCGGGGAGCCGGTTTATCATGCCATTGTATGGCAGTGCAGGAGAACGGCGGATTATGTGGAGCAGTTAAAAGCGGAGGGCTATGACAGGGTCATTAAGGAAAAGACCGGCCTCATTGTGGACCCTTATTTTTCTGCCACCAAGCTGAAATGGATTCTGGATAATGTAGAGGGCGCAAGACAAAGGGCAGAGGAAGGGAAGCTTCTGTTTGGAACCGTGGATACATGGCTTATGTATAAGCTGTCCAGGGGCAGGATTTTTGCAACGGATGTGACCAATGCCTCCCGTACCATGCTATATAATATTCATGACCTTTGCTGGGACAAGGAACTGCTCTGTAAATTTGATATACCGGACTGCATGCTGCCGGAGGTGAAATCTTCCTCTGAAATATATGGACAAACGGCGGCTTCTGTTCTTGGGCAGCCGGTTCCCATTGCGGGAGTGGCTGGCGACCAGCAGGCGGCATTGTTCGGGCAGTGCTGCTTTGAAGCAGGAGAGAGTAAAAATACATATGGAACGGGTTGTTTTCTTCTGATGAACACAGGAGACAGGGCGGTGGACTCGGAGAATGGGCTGCTCACCACCATAGCCATCGGCAGAAACGGAAAAGTACAGTATGCCTTAGAGGGCAGCGTGTTTGTGGCAGGAGCTGCCATTAAATGGCTGCGGGATGAACTGAAAATGATTGATTCGGCTGCCGAGACGGAGGTGCTGGCAAATTCCGTACCTGACAGCAACGGCGTCTATGTAGTGCCCGCATTTACAGGTCTGGGAGCACCTTACTGGGATGCTTATGCCAGAGGGGCGGTGTTTGGATTATCCAGGGGCTGCAGCCGGGCACATTTTGTCCGGGCAACATTGGAATCGCTGGCTTACCAGTCTTTGGATGTGATTCGCGCAATGGAGGAGGATTCAAAAATTCCGGTTACCTCCCTGCGGGTGGATGGCGGAGCCAGTGCCAATGATTTTCTCCTGCAGTTTCAGGCGGATATTTTACACGGCGAGATTATACGTCCAAGGGTGGCAGAGACGACTGCCCTTGGCGCAGCTTATCTGGCGGGACTGGCGGCAGGCTATTATAAGGATACAGAGGAAATAAAGGAAAACTGGATGCGGGACCGTGTGTTTGCACCGGCATTTGCGGAGGAAAAAAGGAGTAAGCTGTATGCCGGCTGGAAGGATTGTGTGAGCCGGATACGCAAATCCTGAACCTTTAAGGATAAAGAAATTTACCGGAGAGAAAAAAGATATATTTGGAGTAATATAAAATGAAGACGGGAAACATATTATTACAAGAGGAATTACCAGAGAAAACAGGCAGGGAGCATAGGATGTGTAACCCGTGGGTTGTTTTTATTCTGGCTATGGTGTGCTGTATTCTGTGGGGAAGCGCTTTTCCCTGTGTAAAGCTTGGATACCGGTTGTTTGGCATTGACACCTCGGACACTTTTACCCAGATTTTATTTGCAGGGATACGGTTCCTGCTGGCAGGAATACTGGCGCTGATAATCGGGAGCGCTGCACAGAAAAAATGGCTGGTGCCTGCAAAATGGGAAATTCCACGAATTGTGAAGCTCTGCCTTTTCCAGACCGTATTGCAGTATTTTTTCTTTTATCTGGGGCTGGCGAGAACAACCGGAGTCAAGGCGTCCATTATTGAAGCTGCAAATGTATTTGTTGCAATTCTGGTGTCAAGCCTTATTTTCCGCATGGAGCGGCTGACCCTTAAGAAGATGGCGGGATGTATAATTGGCTTTGCAGGAGTAGTGCTGATTAATTTAAACGGCGCAGCCACGGGAATGGATTTGCATATGAGCCTTACGGGTGAGGGCTTTGTGTTTTTTTCTACTGTTGCATATGCATTTTCTTCGGTGCTGACTAAAAAATATGCAAAGGAGTCCAATCCGGTTTTACTGGCAGCGTATCAGTTTATGGCGGGAGGACTGATTATGGCAGTGGCGGGGCTTGCCGGTGGCGGAAGGCTTCAAATGGTTACGGGAAAGGGAATTGCAATGCTGCTTTATCTCGCCTTTGTCTCAGCGGCGGCATTTTCTGTTTGGGGAATGCTGTTAAAGTATAATCCGGTCTCCAAGGTGGCGGCATATGGGTTTATGAATCCAATGTTTGGTGTGATATTGTCCGCATTGCTGTTGAAGGAGCAGGGGGATGCGATGGGGACAGGCAGGGCGGTGACTGCCTTGCTGCTTGTAACAGCCGGCATAGTTATTGTCAATATAAATCCCCAAAATAGCGGAAAGATGACACAAAATGGACACAAGTTTTGATTATGGTATATATCAGTACATTGAATGGAGGTACAGATTATGTTGGAAATGATGACAATGGGTGCTTACTATGGCGGCTACGGATATGGCTATGGGTATGGATATCTGTCCTATCTGGTTTTTATGCTGCCGGCACTGCTGCTGGGGTTGTGGGCGCAGGCAAAGGTGAAGCATACCTTTAACAAGTATAATAAAATAAGTAATTCCAGAGGGATGACAGGAGCACAGGCTGCCAGAATGGTACTGGACCAGAATGGACTCTCCTATGTGAGGATTGAGCATGTAAACGGAAGCCTGACAGACCACTATGACCCGAAGGACAATGTAATCCGGCTGTCTTCATCGGTTTATAATTCCCCTTCCATTGGTGCAGTTGGTGTGGCATGCCATGAAGCCGGGCATGCAGTACAGCACGCAGAGGAGTATACACCAATCCGTATACGGAATGCGATTATTCCGGTATGTAATTTTGGCTCCAGCTTTGGTCCGGTTCTGATTCTGATTGGCTGCCTGTTTTCCGGGAGTAAGTTTGGCTTAAGCCTGGTATTTTTTGGGATTTTACTCTTTTCTCTTGTTGCAGTGTTCCAGCTTGTGACGCTGCCGGTAGAATTTGATGCCTCTAACAGAGCATTATCTGTGATTCGTGACAGCGGTATGTTTGCAGAGAAAGACTATAAGGGCGCAAAAAAAGTGCTGAGTGCAGCCGCAATGACCTATGTTGCAGCCCTGGTAACCAGCTTGTTGCAAATCCTTTATTATGTTCTGCGGTATTTAGGCGGCGGAAGACGGGATGACTAGGAATGTAACATTTTTGAAAGGCAGCGTTCATAATATTAATAAATTTGAAAGATATATTTCAGAAAGTCTTTATTTGACGGATGGGAAGCATAATGCTATGATAGCAGAAAAAGTAAAGCGGTATACGCTTATGATAGGGAGGAAATAACATGAGAGCATTATATAAGAAGATAACAGCAGCAGTATTGGCGGCGGCAATGGTATTGACATTACCGGCGGCAGGACTGACTGCAAAGGCAGATGCAGTAACAGATGCAGACCCAAAGGATGTTTATGTATCCTTTGGTGCGGATTTGAACAGTGATGAGAAGGCAACGGTTATGGATTTACTGGGAATTGATGAGGAAGACCTGGAGAGTTATACCGTTGGCGAGACTACCAATGATGATGAACACAAATATTTAGGTGATTATCTGGACGACAGTGTGATTGGCTCCAGAGCTCTTTCTTCGGTTATCGTTGTGTTAGGAGAAGACGGAGATGGAATTGATGTGGAGACAAAGAATATTTCCTATTGTACTGCCGGTATGTATACCAATGCCCTGATTACCGCCGGTATTGAGAATGCGGATGTAATTGTGGCAGGGCCTTTTGAGATTACAGGAACAGCAGCCCTGGTGGGAGCCATGAAGGCATACTCTGAATTGACAGGAGAGGAAATTTCAGAAGAAAGCATGGATACTGCGGTGAACGAGCTTGTCGTTACCAGCCAGATGGCGGAGGACATTGATTCAGAGGATATCGAGCAGTTAATAGCATATGTTAAGGCTAAGGTCGTAGAGGAAGGTCTTGATGATGAAGACAAAATCAGCGAGGCAATTGATGAGGGCGCAAAGCAGCTGAACATTACTATTACAGATGAAGAGAAGCAGACTATTATTTCCCTGATGAAAAAAATTGCCAGTCTTGATTTGGATATTGACAGCATGAAGGAACAGGCAAAGGACCTGTTTAACAAGCTGGAGGATATGGGAATTGACAAGGAGCAGGCAAAGAATTTCTTCCAGAAGATTATTGATGCAATACAGAGCTTTTTTAATGATATATTTAGCTGATTTTTCATGAATTAAGTGTGAAAATAATTGTAATTTTTATAGAGAGTGGTAAAATGGGGCTGTCGTATTTTTGTGACAGCCCTATTTTTGTTGCCAGGCATATGAAAAAATAGTCAGGCGCCCCTTTTTTGAGTACATAATAAAGAAGTGATGAATTCTTTACATTATTTTCCAAGTATTAGGCATACTACCTAGCAGGAAATCCTGCATGAATTGCAGATTTCCGGGAGAATAGAATTTATATAAAGGCTGAGTTGGCTGGAATGGAGTAGGCTATGTTTTATGAATTGAAAAGGGGAAGGGTTGGAATCGTCACTTATCAGGAGCTTCAGGATGACTATGTCATGTTTGGCTTCCCGGAGCAGACCGTAGAGGAATGCGGAGGAAATCTTTACAATTTCCGCAGTAATACCTATGTGATGCCTAATCTGGTATTTATGGTGCTGGATATCCTGAATTTCCAGGATGTGTTTGGAGAAAAGGACAGGGTGGCTCTGTATATCCGCAATGACCTTTGTCTCATAGTAGATGTAAAGGATGACGATGGCAGCATACGAATTTTGTTTGACGGGGTTGTGAAACGTTATGAGACCGAAGGGCAGGGCTTAAAGGAGACGGTGCCGGAGAAATTTCTGTACCATTTTTTAAACCAGCTGATTCAGGATGATAAAAAGTTTCTGGAAAACATGGAATTTCATATGAGTGTCTTAGAGACCAGAATTTTGAAGGAGCATGTGGACCCGGCATTTATCAATGAGATATTGCTTATGAAAAAGGAGCTTATGTATATCTGGAATTATTATGAACAGCTGATTGATGTGGGAGAAATATTGCGGGATAATGAAAATGATATGTTTCCCCCGGAGAACATCCGCCGTTTTTCTCTGTTTACAGAGCGTACAGGCCGGTTAAGTGAAAATGTAAAGCATTTAAAGGAATATACTGTGCAGCTCCGTGAAACCCATGATGCCATGCTGGATTATAACTTAAATAATATTATGAAGCTGTTTACGGTGATTACCACCATTTTTTCGCCCCTGTCACTGATTGTGGGATGGTATGGAATGAATTTTGAATATATGCCGGAGCTTCACTGGCGGTATAGTTATCTGGGGGTTGTTATTTTCTCGGCTGCAGTTGTGCTGTTTTGCATAATTGCTTTCCGAAAACATAAATTGTTATAAACACCTGGCGGTACGCTTATCTTAAGAAGACTGCAGGTGAAAAAGTATTCTTTAGGAGGTACACATGATAAACAAAATATTAATTATAGTCTCAGTAATATTGATTTTACTGGGGCTTGGAGGAGCCAAAACAAAAAATATGAAAAAGAAGCTGCTGTTTCTCTGTATTTCTACAATCGGAATGGTGGTGCTGCCAGTTTCACTGTGGAATCTGTTCGGAGTGAAGGGCGGGCTGCGGCAGGCGGTATTCCAGCTTCCGGCATTGATATGTTTTGTTTTGTTGTTTTGTAATATCTGTAAGAAGAATGAACTTACATCCGTGGAAGAATTAGCGGGCATGAGGCAGAAAATGCCTTTCCTGTATACCGCAGCGGTTATTTTTGCTGTGGTTTTGGCAGGCTTTCCGGCTACCGGAACCTTTTATGGGATTATGTATTCCCTTTTAGGCTTACTGGGAGGAGATTTCGGTATTTGTACTTATCTGGGGATGTTTGGTGTGATTGCAGGTATTGCAATTTCGGTAATGCTCACCTTTTCCATTCTGAAACAGGCTTATCTGTCCGGGGATGTGAAGCTTAAATCAACCTCCGGAGGACTTGCGGCTGTTGTGGCTGTTATAGCATTGCTTTTAGTGGTTTTGTGCATTTTCCAGAATCAGGCAATGTCTGTAATTGATAATCCGATAGAGAAAATATTTAGTTAGGCGGGTGATAGAGATGGAAAATAATTATGGGTTGTTGATTATATGGTTATTCCCGATGCTTGGGGGAATCATTGGTTTCTTTTTGGGCAAAAAGAACAAATCGACAAGAAATGACTGGATTGATATTGTTATGTTTGTGGAATGCGTTATGCTTGCCTGCATGGGATATGAGATTGCAAAGGAATGGCAGGTATTATCCGTAAGCATTGATGATATTTTAGGCGTCGGCTTGTATTTTACCATAGATAAGATACGGCTGCTGTTATGTGCTGTGACAGTGGTGGTATTCGGTGTGGTGAGCCAGTTTATGAAGGAATCCTTAAAAAATGATAAGGGCAGCAACCGGTTTTATCTGCTTTATATGTGTCTGTTTAGTATGGTGCTGGGTGCATTTTTAAGTTCTAATTTTTTTGATTTTTTAATCTTTTTGACCTTTGCCATGCTGTTTGCCTACCCGTTAATGATTCATCGGCCGGACAAAACGGTATTGCGAAATGCAAATATTTATCTGGCATTTACAGTTGGCGGCATTATTGCAGTCACTGTTGGACTGGTGCTGGTTCTCGGGTATATGGGAAGTGTGAATGTAAATTATATTGGAGTTGCGACATCATCTTATGTTTTATTAAATGGGGGCAGTGGGATTCTCGTAGGCAGCTGTATTATGTTTCTCGGGCTGGCTGTCTTTGCCGGATTATTTCCACTGCAGTTTCAGGTAACCCGTGGCAATTCCTACGGATTGATTGAGCTCTCTTCCGTACTTATGGGCACAGCCTCTAAGCTGGGAATTTTCGGTATTCTGATGCTGGCAGCCAATGTGTTCCAGAGCAATTCCATTTTTGGAAAAATTCTGCTGGTGATGGGAATTGCAACTGGTATATGGGGATTGCTCATTACCTTTACATCTACGGATATCCGTAAAATTCTCATGGGACTTGGTGTGGCGGTAAATGGTTTTAATGTCCTTTCCATAGCTTTGATGGTACTGGGAGGAGAGTCAAATGCCTATGCAATACGGAGCAGTCTGTATTTGCTGGTGGTGTCCTCTATATCTTTGCTGGTTCTTTATATGGTGGCGCTGGAGCTGGTAAGGAAGATTAAGACATACGAGATTAAAGGTCTGATTGCTTCCGGGAAAGACAATAAATTATTGGCTGTGGCATGCCTGCTGGCCTGTGCAAGCCTTGGGGGAGTACCGGGAACCGCAGGCTTTCTGGCACATTCCCTGCTATATAAATCCATTCTGACCACAGTGGGCTGGAAATGGCTGTTGGTGGTGTATACGATTCAGTGGGCATTTTTAATGACAGCGCTTGCCAGGGTATTTATGAAGCTGTTTGTCAGCAAGAAAGATGAAACGATACGGATTCTGACAACAGAGGAGGAGCTTCAGGCACAGGCCGAAAAGGAAGACCAGGCTGTCTGTGATGAGACTTCAAAAAAGAACCCTTACCGGTTTGGGGAAATATTGCTGGTTCTTACAGGGGTGGCGCAGGTTATAACCGGCGTTGCGCCGTCTTACACGGTTGACAGGCTATCCACAGCGGTAAATGAGTTTTTCCACGGAAAGGCACTGACGGATGCAATTTCCTACTATACAGTGGATGTGCTGGCAGGCTTTGTCATTGCTGTGGTTCTCTGTGTTCTCCTATATCTGAATCTGGTGCACGGAGTGCTGCTTCGGGCTATCCGGAATAATAAGAACAAAAAACTGCAGGAAAAACAGGAAAACAATTAAAGATGGAGACTGTTGTGGGGAGGAAATAGAGGAAGAACAGGGGAATATATGGAGGTACCGTATGAAAAGGTCTATGGATTTGGATATGACAGAAGGCAGACCGATAAAGCTGATTCTGTTATTTTCCCTACCCATTTTATTGGGAAATATATTTCAACAGTTTTATAATGTGATGGATACTGCCATTGTCGGCAATGTTCTGGGAGATGATGCACTGGCGGCGGTGGGAGCCACAAGTCCGTTTTTTGGTCTGGTGACAGGTCTTGCCAATGGTGCCACCAATGGCTTTTCCATGATTTTGGCGAGATATTATGGCGCAAGGGATGAAGAGGGCTTTAAAAAAGCGCTGTTTATGACCTATGCACTGTCTGTTTTGATAGCGGTTGTTCTCACGGTGCTGGCATTGCTTGGCATTGAACCGCTGCTGCGGCTTTTGGGAACGCCGGATTCCATTATGGAGGATGCGGTTTCCTATTTGCGGATTGCATTTGCCGGCTTGATTGTCACGGTGAGCTATAACATGTTTGCCGGGATTATGCGTGCAGTGGGCAATAGTGTTATGCCGTTGGTTTTTCTGGTGATTGCATCTGTTGTCAATGTGGTTCTGGACATCTGGTTTGTGGCAGGGATGCATTTGGGGGTGGGAGGAGCCGCCATTGCGACGGTGCTGGCGCAGATGCTCTCTGTTGCTGCCAGTCTGTGGTACGTTATGAAAAAATGTCCGGATTTGCGGCTTCATAAGCAGCATATGGTGTTTGAAAAAAAGATTGTTATGGATTTGCTGGCGACTGCATTTTCCATGGCAATGATGCTGGCGGTGGTTTCAATTGGAACGGTGGCGCTGCAGAGCGCTGTTAACGGCTTTGACAAAGAGGTCATTGCGGCGCATACAGCGGCGCGGAAGATGGATGAAATTTTTATGATAGTATTTTCTACCTTTTCGGTTACAGCCTCCACCTATGCCAGTCAGAATTATGGGGCAGGAAAGATTGACCGCATTAAAGAGGGGATTCTGGACACTTTCCTGTTAGGCTTTATCTGGGCAACAGTAGGCGTACTTACTGCCTTTTTTGCCGGTCCGTTTCTCGCACATGCCATTACCGGCTCGGAGAATCCGGTGGTGATTGATACAGCAGTGAAATATATACGCATTAATTTTCCGTTTTTTTATTTTTTAGTGCCCCTTCTGGTTTTAAGGTCCACATTACAGGGTCTGGACCGGCGTGTTGTGCCGGTGATTGGAAGTGTCATTGAGCTGGTGGGAAAATTTCTGGCAGCAGCGTATCTGGCACCAAAGCTTGGATATCTGGGAGTCTGTATTTCCGAGCCAGTCATATGGATTGTATGTATGTGTCTTGTGATGTGGGATTTTTATACGCATATATTAAAGAACAATGCTGGCTTTGTGGATAAGACGGAAGCATAAATTTTTAAATATTTTTGTTGAACATTACCTGTATTCGTATTAAAATAATAATTGTATTAGAATTTATGGAGGGTATCAGCATGGAAAAAAAGGAAATTAAAGAGAAATTACTGGAAATTATTGAGGAAGAGCTGCCGGATGTCGAAGTGGACAAGCTTGATACAGAGGCGTCCATGGCGGATGAATATGGGGTAGATTCCGTGTCATTGATTAAGATGATTGTGGATGCTGAACAGACATTTAATGTTAAGTTTGATGACAGAGAGCTGGCGCTTAACAAATATGAAAATTTTGATGATGTCATTGAAGTAATTGAAGAAAAGCTACAGTAATGAAGGAGGAATAAGGAATTATGGCTAACAAAGTGGTTTTACCTGTTAAATATCCTGCCATTACATCATGGCAGTGGCATGCAACTTTATTTTCAATCCTTGGGGAAGATGAGAATGCAAAGAAATGGATATACAGCAATTATATCCAGCTCCGTTGTTATAATATTCCGGAATATACAAGCGGGGATGAAATTTTGTTATGTGATATGATGCCGGGAAGCAGTGCGCTGAAGGAATGTCCGTATCTTCTCTTTTCTTTGATTACAAAGCCGCAGATTGAAAGCTATTGTGGGGATGTGATTGATTTTATTGTGAAGACCATTGACCTTGGCGGATATGTATATGGTGCCTTCGATGAGGCGAGAATGATTAGTGATGTCAGCGTAGACTATAAGTTTTCTCATGAATTGTTCATTTATGGATATAACATGGAGGAAGAGGTATTCTATGTGGGAGACTTCACCTTTAAGGACAAATATGCATATACAACGGTTACCTTTGATGCGGTTAAGAGAGGCTTTGATGTGCTTTCTGCCGGAGAGGACCATGTTTTCAGGGATGATTATAAGGGTACCCGCGGACTGTATGTCATTCAGAAAAATGTTGACAGCAAATATTATGATATAGACCCGGTTCTGATTAAGAGAACCCTGGAGGAATATTTGAAGGGTGAGGACACGAAGGAACATTTCCGGATGATGAGAAACCGATTTGATGATACGGTTTTTGGTGTAAATGTTTATGATGCCTTGAAGACCAGGGTGGATAAGCAGCTTCACAGGGAGGAGCCGGATTTTGACATCCGTGCGTTACATATTGCCTATGACCATAAGGTTTTAATGTTAGACCGGTTAAAATATTTAATGGCAAATGAAGTGATTCCGTTTAATCAGGAAATGTTAGATGATTACGCAGTTGTTGTAGAGGATATGCTGACAGCCCGGAATCTGCTGGTTCGTATCTCTGTAACCAATGAGATTGAAGCCGGCGGCAGAATTGCAGATTATCTGGATGACGCGCGGGAGAAAGAGACTGCAATTCTTAGCAAGGTAGCAGAACTGTTGTAACAGCACAATGAATCTTTGGTTTGAAGTCCGGATAAACACAGGAATTGTTTGGGAAATCAGGAGACAAACTATGATACATATATTTTATATGAATCTAAGCAGTGGCTGCTCGCATGAGCAGTCACTTGCTTTATATGGGATTTTACCGGAGGAGCGGAAGGCAGGGGTAAAAAAGGCATTAAATGCGAATATAGCAAAGAAACGGCTGTATACCGGAGCATTTTTACAGTATGTGTTAAGCCGGGAGACGGGCATTTCGCCGGATAAACTCTGTTATAAATATGGGGAACAGGGAAAGCCGGAGTTAGTTTATCCGGACATTTATTTTAATCTTTCCCATTCCGGAGAATATGTGGTGCTGGCAATCAGTGACCGACCGGTTGGAATTGATATAGAGCATAAAAAGAAAAATTATGCAGCGGTGGCAAAGCGCTGTTTTTGTGAAAATGAATATATGGATATCATTTCTGCCGGGACAAAGGCGGAACAGGAGAATTGTTTTTTACAATACTGGACTATGAAGGAGGCGTTTATCAAGCATTCAGGGGAAGGGCTGCGTATTCCTCTCAATTCTTTCCGGATATTGAGGAAGGATGCCGGCATATCCAGGGTTGATGGTCAGGACAGGTGGTTTGCTGCCTGTTTTATGGAGGATACAGCCTATTGTATATCTGTGTGCAGTGGAAGCCTGCCGGATGTGGAAGCCATTTTAAGGCTGGAGGGAAGGATGACGGAGGTTCCGATAGAAGAGCTGTGTACACAGATAGAGGCGGTGTAAGAGATAATATATAATTTAAGATATATTTAGATTCGCCCTATTTTTGTTAGTTTTTGAAAAAGTACCGAAGTGAGGAAATGCTTGAAAATCCTAGCCTTTTGTAAAGATACAACTTTGCACAAAAAGGCTGATAAAATTTTACTAGTGACATATTAGTGACAAAATAAGAACCTCCGGAAGTCATTCTAGAGGTTCTATTTGTATCAATTCTATAGCATGGCGCAGCTCATCAATGTCTTTATGTGTGTACGTCCTTTTGGTCAGTGTTTTGGAAACATGGCCAACCAGTCTATCAATACATACCTCATTAGCACCTGCAGAATCAAGCAGTGATGTAAAAGTATGCCGGCAGTCATGCGGGGTATGCTTTTCAGTTATTCCGCACTGATTCATGACCTCAGTAAATGTTTTATAATAGGCTGTTTTGGTAATAGGCTTGTTATTCTCCACATTGTGTATGAAAGTGGCAAAATGGGGTGAATATCGGGCTTGTACGAGGTCTTGAATGCCGGAATGAATCGGAACAATTCTCTTTTTCCCTGCTGCTGTCTTTACACCGCCGGTCATGGTCCAATCAGACAGGTTGACATTATCGGTTTTCATTCCGAGAAATTCAGATATTCTCCAACCGGTATAAATAAGAATCAGAACAGTATCACAATATGGTACTTGGTCAACATTCTTCCATAAAGCTGATACCTCGGCTTTAGTGAATGGTATGCCCTCCTCGTCATCCTCTTCCTTGGTTATTTTTACAAAGTTGGAGTAATCTTTTTCAATCATGTCATATTCAAGGGCATATCTATACATCTGGTGCAGTAAATTGATTATATGCTCCATGTAGGCATGAGAAAGACTATGGTCATCAAGAATGCGCTGCATATCGTCAGTCCGGATTTCAGCTAATTTCATATTATGAAGTGACGAGCATTTGTTATAAGCTCCCCTGGTACATCCTATGGAACTTGCAGAGTATTTCTTTTTGCCATTCACATACTTCCAGTCATACCACATAGCATATACTTCTTTAAAAGTGATATCCCGCTTATTTACATCAAATGGACTCCGGTTATATTCGGCTAGGGCAATATTGGCATCTGCCCGGTTTTCAAAGCGGTTAAGCACGTCATAGCGGGGATATCCCCATTCGTCTATCCTGGTATTCACTCGGACTTCAAAGGGTTTCCGGCGGTTCCCGGATAACTTAACAACAGTACCGTATCCGTTGGGGTTTCTCATTGCTTTTCCTCTTGGCATTGCATCGGCTCCTTTCTCGGCTGCACAAAATGGTGCAGTCAGCTAAATTTGAGTATAAAAAATACACCTATACAGAAAGGTGCTTTTTGTGATACAATATACTTGTTGAGGGTATATTGTATAGCACCTTGCTATATAGTATCATTTGCGGTTCTGGTTGGTGTCAGAGCCGCATTTTCAATTGACATTTTCGTGTATTTTGCTATAATATACTTAACAAGGCAGTCGGAGGGTGAGTGCACGTCACCCGACCCGGCGAAATATATTGCTATAAGAAATAGCCGTCTACTTTTCCAGGAGCAGGACGGCTATTTCTTATGTTTGGATTCTATGTAAGTCAGTATCATTACAATTAAAGTAACGAAAGCAAGTAAGTCACTCCATGTTACCATAAGCATCACCCTTCCTGTAAGGCTCAGGTCGGATGAAAAGCACGTCCCCCGGCTACCCGGTTAAGTATATTATATTGTTTATCTGATTGAGAAATATTCCTCAGTCAGTTTTTCTGATAGCTTATATTTAGCTTACCTACCACTTGCCAGGTATGTCCATTTCGGACACCCCTCTGTTTCAAGGTATCGGTGGTTTACCAATACCTACTGTGATGATATATCCCATAGGGGTGTACTTTTGGGTACACCCCTTGTAATAGGCTTAAAATTCAGCTTATCTATCGTATTCATATTATCAACAAATAGCTCAACCCAATATTGGGGTCGGCACAAAATGGTGCTGACCGCTTCGGTATGTGAGGACTATCCAATTTTGGTTTTTCGTACCTGTGTAAAAGTTTTAACATTGGTATCTGGAAGAGGGGGTCCAGAATGGCCCCCCTTTAGGGCTCCCTTTCTCCACTAGGAGTACTCACTAAATGCGTACCCTTATCTTCCTCTAGGGTGTGAAAACTATTCACACCCTTACAGTATCCGGCATTTTGCCAGGTATCTTCCTTTTAGGGTGTCACTATTCGTGACATCCCCTATAAACAGGCAAACGGATAAATTGACCTTTTGCCAAGTTTTACACCATTCATAACTTATAAGGTTTTCAAACCTCCTCATTTTTGAGGGGATTGAAACTGTTAGAATGACAGTTCTGACTGTCCAAATCTGGATAGCCGTATGTTTTATATACGAACAGGTGTAAAATTATTCACGGTTGTTAATCCTCATTGTTGCTAAAGTTTTCTTTTCCCATAGCTTTAATCAATAGCTTTACTTGTTCTACACTAAGTTCTGGTAAACGTTCGGCTTGTGCTCTGGTTAAAAAATATGATTCTCTAGTATCTGTAAAAGTCAGCAGCATACCAGGAACCCCATCCTTTTCGGATGACATGAAATGAATGTTATTCGATATTAGGAAATTATCCCATGCGTTGGTAAATTCAGTATCTGATTCTATTGTATCTGCTATAATATTAAATTGCTCGTTTGGGCTTAAATGACTAATTCCTAATAAATCAACTAACGGGACCTCAAGAGTATTAGCAATTTTTTCTAAATTATCTACGCTAGGCTCACGATTATTATTTTCATAATTTGAATAAGTTGTAACTGGTATGTCACAAAGACTTGCCATTTCCTTTTGTGATATTCCTTTTGATTTACGCATCATTTTTATTCTGCTGCCAATTTGTATTATTTGGTTTATTCCCATGTTTATCACCTCATGTGTAGTATATCATAAAATATTCAGAGGTGAAAACTTTTTCTTGACATATTCATTTTAGAATAGTATCATAAATTTGTCAAGAAAAATATTCGCAAGCGAATATGCGAAGGTGAGGTGAGAAAATGAAGTTACGACTTGATACCAAGAAAATTTATTTATTGATGGCAGAAAGAGGAATTACAGCAACAGAGATTGCAAAGCAAGGCGGAGTAAGTCAACAGGCAGTTTCTAATGCATTGAATGGAAACAGAATAGGAAAGGTTAAGGTTATTCCGGCGATTTGCCAGGCTTTAGACTTGAAAGCAAAAGATATTGTTATTATCGAGGATTAAGGAAGGAGAGATACAACATGAGTTTAAGCAAATGTGAACAGGAAGTAGTAATAAACTTCAATGCAGAGGATAACACAGCAACGCTTTACAGTTCTAGCCCTGTTTGGATTCGTAAAATGGATAAACCGGTAGAGCAGAACCCGGAGCAATTCAAAATGTACAGACAAGAGACGGTAAAAGGAAAGGTTGTCTCAAAATTTTATGAGTTGCCAAAAGAATTTGTAACTATTCGCTCAAAGAAACGCTCATGCAATTTAACAGATGAACAAAAACAGGAAAGAGCGGAGAGAATGCGACAATCTAAAATCAATTCTATTTAAAATTTTGTTTATTGTAATAAAGATTGAAACATTCAAAAACTGTTCAAGGTATAAATCCTTACCCTAAACAGAAAATGCGAAATTTGAGCCAATTAGAAAGGAGCATGGTTATTATGTCAGAAGATGCACAAAAGCTGTTAGACCGCTACCGTGAGTTATATAACGAATGGCAGAACCAGATAAATGACAAGAAGGACCTTAGTGATGAATGCTTATTGATGATTGCACTGGATGAAGCAATAGCATACATGCATTTGAAATTGGCAGATAACCGGAAAGGAGTTGATTAATGTGGTATGTGCAAAGTACAAGGAAATGATTGCAGCTATGACAGCCTCATGCATGACACCCAAAGAGATAGCCAAGAAAGCCGGGGTTTCTGATAATGCAGTGTACCGGGTTCGTAAAGGCTACATGGTGAAAATGGAAATCCTGGGGAAGATATGCAGGGTGTTGGGGATTGATGTAAATGACATACTGGACTTTGAGAGAATGGAGCAGTACAGGAAAGAGAAAGAAAATATTTCGACATGATAAGGGGTGGTTGTAATGGCTAAGAATGGCAATACATTCTATTTACAGCTATCTAGGAAGATTTTCGCAGATTGTTATAGGAATTTATCCAGAGATGCAAAGTGGCTTTATGTTGTTCTTAATGAATTAGAACACAGATATACCGGAAAAGATGAAAATTTCTTTTATAGGAGTAATGAAGATTTGGCAAAAGATGCTCAAATGTCACCATCAACATTAAAAAAATATAAAAAGGAGTTGATAGAAAGCGGATTAATAGAACACTGGCTAGGTCATTTTGTTGGGTCTGATGGTAAGAAATCAGAAAAGAAGTGTTCATTTTATCGAATTTTATAATATAAATTCAAATTCTTACGTTATAAATTCAATTTCTGATGTAATTAATTGAATTTCTTTTGTAAAAAAATAATGACCCACAAAGGGCACAACAAAGGGACAGGTTAGCGGCAAGGAAAAAACAACGTATTTTCAAGGCTTTTGACGTGATTAGATAGGCTTAAGTCCCACGATATTACCACAAAAAGAACATGAAAAGGTAGGCAGTGGTATAAAAATGAGCCATAAGGCAGTGGTATAAAAATGAGCCATAGCAGTAGTATAAAAATGAGCCTTTGGTGGGGTTCAAATTTATACCACTATATAAGAATAGATAATATATAAGAATTAGATAAATATAAGAATTGGACTATTTTTATATAAGATTTAGTAAATAACAAAGTGTGCGATAGCACACAGTGCAAAAAACACCATGAAAGGAATGATAATTATATGAGTAAAATAGTACAGATAGTACCTAAAGTTAAAAATATGTATTTAGTTGAGCGTGTAAAGGATGGAAAGAATGAAAATAGTATGCCGGTATGGTGTGCTAGAGTTGTGGATTATCTAACATTAGATGATGATGGAAATATTGGAGTGTTGGTTGATGATGAAGTTGTCTATAGTGTACGCACCAAAGATAAAGATTCGTTACTAATGAATGAACCAAGATACATAGCATGTAAGCGAGATTTTGAGCATAATGGGCATACAGTAATTGAAAAATTTTAAAAATGCCCTCTGGTATAGGAGTACCAGAAGGGCAAGAACCAAAGAATATAGGCTTACTTCGGTATCTGTATTTTATCAGATTCCGGAGAGAAAGGAAAGAGGTAAAATCATGGAAGATGAAAGAAAGATAAAAATACCAGTATTGAATATAAAAATGATGAGTGATGATGAGTGGAATGAGTTGGCAATACAGAACGCAATTGAGAACTATACAAAGGAATTCGGACACTATCCGGAGCATCCCGAAGATGCTTGCAAGTGGCAGCGGGAAAGAGTACAGAATATACTTAGAAAGTTAGGAGAGGTGGCTTAATGAATGATAGCGTAATAGGAATAGCAGTAGAAATATATAAAAACCCCGACTTACTCAAAGTTATGGAACGTGCACAGGGTTTGAATCACCAAGATATACAGAATGTGATTACATGCTTAGAAAATATAAAGAAGTCAAGAGCAATGAATCAGACAGCAAAGCAGTTGATAGAGCAATCGACAGACCCGGAATACATAGAGAAATTAACCGAGGTATTGCAAACCTTCAACCAGTCAACACAGATATTAAGGGAACAGCTTGAATATCTGATTGAGATATTAGAATAGAGCCGCCAGCGATACTATACAGATATAATACCCTCAGCCGCAGGTACTGCGATAGTGTACCACTTACCCGGATGCTCCAATGTCCGGGTATATTTATTTGATGCGAATGTTCGGAATAAAGGCAAACAAAAAGCGAACGCTCGGAATAAAAAAAGCATGTAGATAGAATTGAGAATGAAACATCATATAGTGACACACAAAGATATTACAAAGTATGATGATTTAGGCAAAAGGAGATAAAAACATGGGTGGATATGGAAGCGGTGGAAAAAACAGAATAAAACAGGATATAAGCCAATTAGAAAGGATAGATAGCTTTGATAAAAATGAACTTATATTCGATAATATTGAGCGAGTAAGTGCAAAGGCTGGAATAAGGGAAGTAGAATATTTTAAATGTCCTATATGTGGTAAAAGGGTGCGTTTTCTCTATGAGATGGTGCAACCTGGTTCATACTTCTGTAGAGTGTGTGCAAATGCAAATTATCCTTGCCAGCAGTTGCCCCGGTATAGGTGGGCAACTATAAAAATGCTGCATATATTAAGTGAACTTGATGTTGATATATGGAATTTTGACAACATGCTAGAGATAGTTAAATTTGAGCCAGAGTGGCCGGAATATAAAATGTCAAAACAGAAATTTGAAAAATATCAAGACCAATTGCTAAAATGGAAAATCGTTTGGCATGAATGTGCTATGAAGGAATTGAAATAAAATTATGTAAACTAAAATTTAGAAATAGACTGTAAAAACTCAAAAAAATAGGTTTACATAATCTGGAAGTGTGGTATAATATAATTGCTGCAAGGCAGTATATTCACCTGGGAAGTCGGACGTTGGTTATGTTCGCCAACCTTGGCAAGTTGTAAAACTGCCTAATCCTTTTCTACATTTATTCATCTGTCTCGGTACTTGCTGATAAAAAGTAAGTATTGAAAAGTTTTGGGTAAAGGTACAACCCGGGCAAGTTGTAAAACTGCCCATTTGATAAAATAGTCTACTTTGGACGTTAAACGAAAGGGTATCAATATGGATGATAATAACAATGTTGTCACTGACGGCAACAAGGGAAATAACACAGATGGAAAGAGTTTCAGCCAGGAAGACGTAAACCGCATTGTGGGAGAACGTCTTGCAAAAGAAAAGGCTAAGACAACTCAGGAGCTTGCCGAGAGGGAAAAGCAATTATCACAAAAGGAATTAGAATTTAAGGCTAAGAGTATGTTAGCTGAAAAAGGATACTCCGGTGAGCTATTAGAAGCGATTAAATGTGGCAGTGATGAAGAGCTTACAAAGAGCCTGGAAATCATTGACCGGTTATTAGAGCGGCGGGGAGTTTCGAATGCTGATATTGAGTTAGAAAAAAACAAGCCTCGGTTTACTTCTCCTTTAAAAAGTAGAAAAAACACTGAGGATGATTCGATTAGAAAGGCTATGAATCTTCGCTAGCAAGAAAGGAAGATTTATATGGGAATTAGTTTAGCAACAAAATTCGCCCCATATGTGGACGAACAATTTACTTCTGAAAGTAAGAAGAGTTTATTAACCAATAATGACTTTGACTGGACTGGAGCACATACAATCAAGGTATATAAGGTCAGCACGTCAGAAATGAACGACTATGACAGGAATGGCGCCAACAATGCTACTTCCAGATATGGACAGGTTAAAGACTTAGATGCGACCACTGAAGAAATGACATTGAAGAAAGACAGGTCATTTACTTTTGCAGTGGATAAGCTGGACACAGATGAGACAGTACAGCAGTTAGAAGCTGCAAGCGCATTAGCACGACAGAACCGTCAAGTAGTTATTCCGGAGGTGGATGCATATACATATGGTATTATGTGCACAAATGCTGGCACAAAGCCAGAAGCAAAGGCATTAGATGCAACTAATATTTATGATGAGATTATAACAGCGAATGCAGTACTGGATAATGCAGAGGTTCCGGAAACGGAAAGATGTATTATTGTCACACCGGATATTTATCTTTTGATGAAGAAGAATAAGGATATTGTCATGGAAACGGATATTGCACAGGAAATGCGCCTAAAGGGAGTTATCGCCATGATTGACGGTGCATCTGTCATTAAGGTACCAGCTAACAGATTGCCGGATGATTTCGGCTTTATGGTGGCTCATCCTTGTGCAACAGTAGCACCTACTAAGCTGGAGGATTATAAAATCCACCAGGACCCGCCGGGTATTAGTGGCAGCCTTGTAGAGGGTCGTATCTGCTATGATGCATTTGTTCTGGATAATAAAGCAAAGGCAATTTATTACCAGACAAAACAAAGTAGCACAACAAGCAGTGATACAGAGTAATATGCTGATAAGTGGGGATAGGGGTTGAAAATCAACTGCTATCCCTATTTTAATTTTGGAGGTTGGTATGAGATTGAACAATATGGAAAGAGAGAAGAGAAACGAAGAGATTATAAAATTATATCTGACCGGAATGGCAATAAAAGACATAGCAAGTCGATATGGATTATCCAATGCAACGATTGTTAGTATTACAAAGGATTATAGGCAACCTAAAAAGAATGAAGTAAAAGGAAACAAATCCATTGATGATACGTTTCAGATTGCAGACGAAGAAACTCGGTACATAGATACATTGTATTCCTATACAAAAAGCTTTATAAAAATAAATGAATGTGCTCTTGATGGAATGGACATTAAAAAACTGAAAGAAAAGGTTGCCAGTACCAAAGAGGCCTTTAGTATACTCTCTGGTGTAGAAATGGGAAAGCCAAAAGACAAAAAGCAAGTCGCTATATTGGATAAAAAGATTTTATATAGTGGCTGGTTACGTTGCCCTCATTGTGGCAAAAAGTTACATAAGGTGTTCTCAAATACCAGTATGAACAATTTTCCTTTATGGTGTAAACAGTGTCATAAAACAACTATTATTAATCTTTAATTTATTGTATGCTATTTTTTATTAGTGTTTTATTAGTGACAATGGCAGCGGGAAAGTATTGAAAAATCAATGCTTTGGCATATTGAAAATTTAAGATATATTTAATTTGATTTTTACTATGGTTTATGGTAGCATGAGGGCAGAAAACGTAAAGGAGGATACGGATGAGAGATATTGCGTTGGTCATTATGGCTGCGGGCATAGGTTCCCGGTATGGAGCAGGAATCAAGCAGCTTCAGAAGGTTGGACCGCAGGGTGAGATTATTATTGATTATTCTATCCATGATGCATTGGAAGCGGGCTTCACAAAGGTGATATTTATTATTCGCAGGGATATTGAAGCAGAATTTAGGGAAGTAATCGGTTCACGGATTGAAAAAATATGTCCGGTGGAGTATGTATTTCAGGATAAAGATGATTTGCCGGACGGATTCACCTGTCCTGCCGATAGAACAAAACCATGGGGAACCGGACAGGCGGTACTTGCCTGCAGGAAGATTTTGGATGTTCCCTTTGTTGTTATCAATGCGGATGATTATTATGGAAAAGAGGCATTTGTGAAGACCTACCGGTTTTTGAGAGAGCATGCCTCTGACAAATTCCGGTATTGTATGGCAGGCTTTAAGCTTTCCAATACGTTAAGTGAGAATGGCACCGTAACCCGTGGCGTCTGTTCCATGGATGACAGGGAAAATCTGGTTAAAATTACAGAAACCCATGAGATATTGAGAGATAAAGCCGGGAATTATACCAGTGAAGAGAGTGAAACGCTCACAGATGATACATTGGTTTCCATGAATATGTGGGGCGTAACGCCGGAGTTTATGGCGATTTTACAGGACAGGTTTGTGGATTTCCTGAAAAACATGAATCCGGAAGATTTAAAGGCAGAATTTCTGCTGCCCACAATTATGGATGATTTGCTCCAGAGCGGGCAGGCTGAGGTCAGGGTACTGTCCTCCTCCGACCGGTGGTTTGGTGTGACCTACGCAGAGGATAAAGAAAGCGTAGTACAGGCATTTAAACAGCTGGTGGCAGACGGTGTATACGGACAGAGCCTTTGGGAAGAATAGAATGGAGGCGCATGAAATGATTTTATTGACAGGCGGCGCAGGGTATATTGGTTCCCACACAGCAGTGGAGTTGCTACAGGCAGGCTTTGAGGTGTTGATTGCCGATAATTTTTATAACAGCAAACCGGAGGTTATAAATGCAATAGAGCAGATAACAGGGACAAGACCGGCATTGGAAGAAATAGATGTCTGTGACCCTGTGAAGGTGGACAGCATTTTTGAAAAATACAACATTGAGGCTGTGCTGCATTTTGCCAGTTATAAGGCAGTGGGGGAGTCTGTTGAGAAGCCGCTGATGTATTACCGCAATGATTTGGACTCTCTGATAACCGTTATGGAGGCGATGAAAAAGCACGGAGTGCATAACCTGATTTTCAGCTCCTCCGCTACAGTATACGGGATTCCGGAGGTAGTTCCCCTGGTGGAGGGTATGCCTACAGGCTGTACCAACCCATATGGCTGGACAAAGTATATGTCAGAACAGATTATTCAGGATGTCTGCAATGCCGAAAAGGATGTATCTGCTGTTATTTTGAGGTATTTTAATCCGATAGGCGCCCATAAGTCGGCATTGATTGGGGAGCAGCCAAATGGAGTGCCGAATAATCTGATGCCGTACATTACGCAGGTGGCATCGGGCATCCGACCATATCTGAATGTATTTGGCAATGATTATGATACCCCGGACGGAACCGGAGTCAGGGATTATATTCATGTGGTGGACATTGCAAAAGGCCACATTGCCGCATTGAATTATGCCATGAGCCATAAGGGCGCAGAGGTCATTAACCTGGGAACGGGAAATGGATATAGTGTGCTGGAGCTTGTGAAAACCTTTGAACGGGTTAACGGAATCGGGATTCCTTACAAAATTGCACCGAGACGTGCCGGTGATGTTGCCCAGTGTTACGCAGACCCGGCTAAGGCAAAAAGACTGCTGGGCTGGCAGGCACAGGAGAATCTGGATGCCATGTGCCGGGACGCATGGGAATGGGAAAAGCATATTGCAGGCTGCTGAGTTGCCAGGCATATGAAAAAATGGTCCGGTGGACCATTTTTGAGTAGCTGTTACAGACGGCGTGGCAGGACAAAACTTTTTCTTTCTTTTTGGTACAAGTTAGGGTATAATAAAGCTAAGTGTGCAGGTGCGCATTTATTTCACCTGTAATTATTTTATGAAGATGGAGGAATTTTTTCATGTTAGTTTCAGCAGAAGAAATGTTAAAAAAGGCAAAAGCTGGCAAGTATGCAGTTGGTCAGTTCAACATCAACAACCTTGAGTGGACAAAGTCTATTCTTTTAACTGCACAGGAATTAAACAGTCCTGTTATTCTCGGTGTATCTGAGGGTGCCGGTAAGTATATGACTGGTTTTAAAACAGTTGCAGCTATGGTAGACGCTATGGTGGACAGCCTGGGAATTACAGTTCCGGTTGCACTTCATCTGGACCATGGTTCCTATGAAGGTGCATTAGCTTGTATTGAAGCAGGTTTTTCTTCTATCATGTTTGATGGCTCCCATTATCCGATTGAGGAGAATGTAGCAAAGACAAAGGAACTGGTTGCCATTTGTAAAGAAAAAGGGCTTTCCTTGGAGGCAGAGGTTGGTTCCATCGGCGGTGAAGAAGACGGTGTAATTGGCGCTGGTGAGTGTGCAGACCCGGATGAGTGTAAAGCAGTTGCAGATTTAGGCGTAACTATGCTTGCGGCAGGTATTGGTAACATTCATGGTAAATATCCTGAGAACTGGGCAGGCTTAAGCTTTGAGACATTGGATGCCATCCAGCAGAAGACCGGCGATATGCCATTGGTATTACATGGTGGTACAGGTATCCCTGAGGATATGATTAAGAAAGCCATTTCCTTAGGTGTTGCTAAGATTAATGTTAATACCGAGTGTCAGTTATCCTTTGCAGAGGCAACACGTAAGTATATTGAAGCAGGCAAGGATTTAGAGGGTAAGGGATTTGACCCTCGTAAGCTGTTAGCTCCGGGTGCAGAGGCAATCAAGGCTACGGTAAAGGAAAAGATGGAGTTATTCGGTTCTGTAGGTAAAGCATGAGACTTTGAGAGCAGATAGAGATTATCTGAGAGAAAAGGATTTTTGTGTACCGTTATGAATATTTGATTTGTAATCCGGTATATAATAGACAATAAGAAATAGGGGACTGTTGTAAGAAAAGAGGAATTTTCGAGCAGTAGTCCCTGTTTTTTGCACGGAAGGTATAAAAATGAAAATTTTTGGAAAGAAAATGGTAAGTATATGTTTGGCGGCAGCGATGGGACTTTCTCTTTTTGCCTGTGGCAAAAATCAGAAGACAGAGCAGAAACCGGCACAGGAGAAAAGCACAGCCTCTGAAAATGCGGCAGCGAAAGAGGAGGAGCCGGATGAAGTGATTGGAACAATCACAGTGTTGACGGACCGTGTAGATTTGGTAAAGACAAAGCTTGCCGAATATAAGATGGCATTTGAGGAGAAATATCCGGGAACAGAGGTTGTATTCCAACAGCTTGGAAAGTATGAAGCCTCTGTCTCCGATAAGATAAAGGAAAATGATTATGGTGATGTTTTGCTGATTCCGCAGTCCATATCCAACGGAGAGCTGGAGGAATATTTTGAGCCGCTGGGAACGCTGGAAGAGCTGTCTGGGGTTTATGATGAAAAGTATTTACAGGAAAGACAGCAGGATGGAGTTGTCTACGGGCTGGCAAGATACGCAGCACCGCAGGGAATTGTATATAACAAAAAGGTTTTTGAAAAGGCGGGTATTTATGAGCTTCCTGAAAGCCCGGAAGCGTTTTTGAAGGCGCTGAAGGCAATACGGACGACACAGCCACAGGTGATTCCCTATTGTACGAATATGAAAATGAATCAGGGGCTTGCCGCATGGCAGCAGCATGTCTGGGGTTCCGTATCCGGAGACCCGGATTATCATTATAATGGCATTGTGACGGACAATTCTCCGTTTGACGGGGAAAAGCCGGATTATATTGTTCATAAGCTGCTCTATGATATTGTGAAAGCCGGTTTATGTGAAGAGGAATCGGACAGCATTAACTGGAAGAAGGCAAAAACCATGCTGAACCGGGGAGAAATTGGCTGTATTCTGGCTGACTGGACTTTGCTTTCGGAAATCCAGAGTGCTTCTACGAATCCGGACGATATTGGCTATATGCCATTTCCTTATAATATAGATGGAGTGCAGTATGCCACAACCACGATAGAATACTGCTATGGAATCAATAAAAACAGTGAGAATAAGGCGACAGCCAGGGCGTGGATTGATTATATGCTGAAGGACTCCGGATTTGCCGCCAGCGAGGGAGCTATTTCCATTAAAAAGAAAACAGAGCTTCCTAAGCTGCTGGAAAATTTCAAGGATGTGGAGCTGATAATCGATAATCCTGCTGTGTCCGGAAAGGAAGGGGAGTATGACCGGATAAATGAGCTGTCCGGCATTTACCTTGATGAAGATACCGAAAAGAAGAGGATTGTGGAGGAAGCCAGGAAAGAAGGCGGGGAAAGCTTTGAGGATATCATGAAAGACTGGAATGACAGATGGAAGAGCGCCCTGAGCGGGAAAAGTGCAGAAGAGGAATAGAGGTTAATTAATTTAAGTAAATTTAGGTAAATCCGTTGAATTTTCTGTTAATTTAAGATATAATCAAATAATCACAGTAGAAAGCAATTGAGATGGAGAAGAAGTTATGTCAGAATATTTAATGGATAAAGAGACGGATTCGCTCCTGTATTGGGAAGGGCGGATTTTAAAACAACAGGGAATCAGTTATCTGGGTTACACCAACAGCAGCGTTACCCTGAATGCGGAAGGGCGTTCCGTATATATGTATTTTGTCACTGGTGAGAATGAAGAGGTGAACCAGCCCGGGTTAAGGGTATATGTGGACGGTAAGGAGAATTCCCAGATTGTTCTTAACAGGCAGGAGGGCTGGTATTTTATCTGTGAATTGGAACCGGAACAGAAACATGAAATCCGGGTTGTCAAGATTACAGAGGCGGCAATGTCCTATGCGGGTCTTCAGCGGATTAAGATAGAGGACGGTAAAATCCTGCCCCTTAAGAGGGCTCAGGATGACCGTGTAAAGGTGGAATTTATTGGAGATTCCATTACCTGTGGATATGGCGTCCATGGTGAGCCGGAAAGTGAATATACCATCCGGGAAGAGGATGGGGAATACAGTTATGGTGCATTTATGGCGAGGGAAATGAACTGGAATGCAAGATGGATAGCTGCTTCGGGCTATGGAATGTATGTGGAATATACCGGCAATCCCGATAATAATGTTCCTAAGTTATATCCCTATGTGAACTGGTTTGTGAATCGGGAGGTATACCAGAATCCGGAAGAATTTGAACCGCGGTACATATTTATTAATCTGGGTACCAATGACTCGGAACATCTCTGTAAAGAAGAGATAAGAGATAATTTTCTGAAGGCATATGAGAAATTTTTGAAAATGCTGAGGGCAAATCACAGGGAAGCGGTTCTGGTATGTGTGCTGGGAACCCTGTGCAGCGGCGTATTTCCCTATGTAAAACAGGTGGTTGAAAAAGTAAGGGCTGAGGGAATGGAAAAGGTATATGTCTTTGAGCTTCCGTATCATGATGTGGAAAAGGACGGAATGGCATCTATGCACCCTTCCATAGCCACCCATAAAAAGGATGCGGAAAGGATTCTGGCATTTATGCGGCAGGAGAATCTCCTGTAAGGGATAAAAACATCGGATGAGAGATGGAGAGAAGGAGCGTGTGAAAATGGTTAGAAAACAGGTAACAATGAAGGATGTGGCAACAGAACTGGACGTGAGTATTGTTACCGTATCCAAGGCATTGGCGGGTAAGGATGGTGTCAGTGAGGCGTTAAGAGAGAAAATTGTTGATAAGGCAAAGGAGCTGGGATATGCTTTTAAGGGCGACAAAAAGAAAACGGAAGCCGGCAGTACCAACATTGCCATTATTATATCCGAGCGGTTTATCAGTGACAATTCCTTTTATTTTAAAATATACCAGAAAATGATTATGGAACTTTCGGCAAAGGGCTATATCGGGATATTGGAGATTGTCCGTGTGGAGGATGAAGAGGCGGGGATTTTGCCAAATGTGGTGAGAATGGATTCCGTTGAACAGGTGATTGTCATTGGCGAGATGAAAACCATATTTCTGGAAAAGCTGGTGCAGACAGAGCTTGGAATCATTTTCTTTGACTTTGAGAATGAAGAGTTTGATGTGGACTGCGTGGTGGGAGACAGCATAAACGGAGGTTACCTGCTTACCAGATATCTTGTTAAGAATGGCTATAAGAAAATCGGTTTTGTGGGAGATTATAAGAGCACCCGGAGCATACTGGACCGTTTTATGGGATATCTCAAATATCTGATGGCAAAGGAGCAGATTGTTGATGAGAGATGGAGGATATCCGACCGGGACAAGCATGGAAAATTTATTGATTTGAAGCTGCCGGAGAATATGCCGGAGGCCTTTGTATGTAACTGTGATGTCATTGCTTATCACCTCATAGAGAAGCTGGAAAAGGAGGGCTACTCTGTGCCGGAGGATATTGCGGTGGTAGGGTATGACGATTATGCGGACCAGATACCGGAAGGTGTTGAATTGACCACATACCGTGTAAATACAGACGAAATGATAAGACACTGTATCCATATTGTGGAGCAGAGGGCAAAGAATAAAAATTACCGCCGGGGAACAACCGTGGTGTATGGAAAGCTCATTGTCCGTAATACCGTTAAGGCGAAAGGATAAGGGGAGGGCTCTTATTCGGTACAATTGAAAAGCTGCCGTGTAGAGGAATAGATTTGATTTTGCTTGCGATAAGCAGAAGGAGTCAAATCTGTTCTTTTTTTAAATTGCTGTAAAAAATTATTTACCGTAGTAAAGCCTGTGGAAAATGAAATTTCGGATACAGACAGATTTGTGGAGGTTAACAGCTTTTTGCTCTCTTCTATGCGGTAGTCAATCAAATAATCAATCAAGGACTGGTTCATATATGCGGTAAAGTCTCTGGATAAGCTGTACTTACTTATGGCAAAATGATTGGCAATGGTATCCAAAGTAATCTTTTCCGCATAGTGCTCCTGAATATAATGGATTACCTTTATGATATGTTCGGGCTCCTCTCCGTAGCGGCTCTGGATGAAACGGTCCAATGTGAGAGAGGTCATTAAATCACACAGCAGCTTGGAATAAATGAGGGGGCTGTAGTCTGTCCGGGATATGGCATTGGAATAAAGCTGGTGAAAAATAACGGATATGGAGGGAGAGTTTTTTGAGGAAATGGTTATGCCCCCATTTGTTAAAAAGTCTTCATAATAATCGGAAATGGTGTTCCCAGAGGCAAACACAAGGAAAAAGCGCCAGTCCTGGCGTGTTTCGGTGATTTCTACCCGGAAGCCCTTTGAACAGTCAAGCCATGCAGTGGTATCCGCAGTCAGAGGATAAGCCTGGCTGCCGTAATACAGGGCTGCCCTGCCGGAGCATGTATAGAGAAAGACGTAGCAGGGCATTGCATTTAAGGAGATACCGTTGGGATAATGAAAGCTTGTATTCGTAATACCGTTTAATGTAAATGCGTATCTGGTATTTTCCTCCAGGAAATGCATCTGTTTTAGAAGGTTCTCCTGATATCGGAAATGGGAAGAGGCCTGGTAAAATAAAATATTAAAGTTCATGGGAAATTCCTCCTTTTGTCTGTTTCTGTTAGTTAAAAATAGTAATATATTTAGGTAAAATATAAAATTATACAAACGGAAACCGGATATCACAATAATGTCTGTCTCTTATACACATCTGACGCTGCCGACGAATAGCCTTGTGTAG